>SDBV01004268.1_pt1 | contig 20668 bp, 30 predicted proteins | sample 2277081 | NCBI WGS metagenome assembly SDBV01 (sample SAMN10402039, study PRJNA504765) | marine sediment metagenome | isolation source: marine sediment core GS10_PC15, 223 cmbsf | place: Arctic Ocean: Southern Knipovich Ridge | collected 2010 | reverse complement strand
AACCCTGATTATCTGTATTCTACCCTACATTTTTTATGTGTATAAATTTTGGCAAGAAGGTTTTAATATTGTTCTGTTTTAGAATAAATATGAAAGAAAAAGAAGATAAAATCCTGAAAAAATACAAAGAAGTTTTCGAGGCACTTGAAAATTATGATAAGACAGGAGAACTTCCTTTTCAAAGAAAACGAATAGATATAACATTATCAGTGGAAACTATAAACAAACTCAAGAAGATAAAAGAAAAAACAGGCAAACCTATTTCCAGAATAATTGAAGAAAAGTTTTAGTCCACACCTGATTATCTGAATCACAATAATTTTATATAGTTTGTATATATTAATATTATATGAAATTTTATGAAAGGGTAAAGAGACATTTTAGAGACAATATTGTTAATTATAGCTTAGCTGTAACCCTCGCGGCTCTTCTAAATCTTAATGTTAACACTTGTGAATATTCTGCACGGGCGAAGGAAAGTGCAGAACAATGGGAGCATAATATGGCTCGGCTTGATACCATTGGGCAAGCATATTATCGAAATTTGCTTGAAAGCCAGGTAGCTGATTCGTCTCTTACAGCACCAAGAGATTCTTTAGAACAAGAAACTCAATAGTTCCCACAAACCCATTATCTGTAGTATCATAATTCTTAAAAAGGGATAGGAGCTATATACCTTATGGACGCAAACCCAGGATTTCTTACAGGAGAAGCATATCATTCTGGTGTGGGGCTTGCTGCTGTATCATTAGGACCACCACTTGTTCCAGAATACCCGGAGATTCTCGGAGAGGAAGGGGGTTCAAATGTAGAAATTAGAAAACAATATTCTCAAATAAAAGAAGAAATTCTTTATCATATGACTCACGAATATAGACAAAGTATGTCCCCTTTTCTACAAGCTTTCAATGCTGCTACTGGTTCAAATGAGCATAGAAAATATAAAATTGCAATGGATATTTTAGCAGAGAGGAGAAAAACATCTAAGCTAGAAGGTCCAGGATTTGGTCCAAAAGGGAGCTGTAATTGCTAGGTCTCTTAATAAATAGATTCTCGCCAACCCCTGATTATCTGTATCACAATAATTCTTAAAAGTCATGAAAACGACTTCAAAAGATGACAATTAAAACCTGTAGTGAATGTAAGGAATTTTATGATCCCTGGCCCCATGATGTATCTGTGGGGAGATGTTTGCTCAAGGATTCTGTGAACTATAAGAAAATATCTCATTTAAGAAGAGGTATTCTCGCTAAAAATGAATGTCTATTTTCCATAGATCATGCTGAAAATATTAAATTTATCTCTGAGAATTTAGCAGGAATTGTAAATAGAAATTCAACTCTCTTTAATGAAGAAATTCTTCCAGAAGATATAAGATTAATAGACCTACTTAGACTTTCTACTTCAAAGAATAGGTTGGCTTATCTTAATCAAATGCAATAATCAATTTTTTATATCACAGAAATCTTTAAATAACTTAGTTTTGCAAGGGTTTTATGGACACTCCAGGATATTGGGGCTTAACAAATCAGCAAATTAAGATTGCAGATGAATTTTATGAAAGAATAAAGAAACTTCCCTTGGCTGTTGTTCTGAGATATAAAGAATATATTACTCCAAAAAAGATCCCCCACTTCCATAGAATAGCTATGGATAAAGAATTTAGAGAAAATATGGAAGCAAGGCGGGGTGCTTGCTTAAGATTAAAACTTGAACGTATCTTAGCACCAAATTAATTTAGATTTATGGTAGAAAATTCGCAATACTTGACTTAGAAGGAAATAATTTGCACTGATTATCTGCATCTCAATAATTTTAAATACAACCTTTTCCTAATTAAAACATGGAAGAAAAAACAAAAGAACGTTTAACTTCTTTTGAAAAGTGGTTTAAAAGAATACTTTGGATATTTGGAATAGTTGTGTTGTTTGGAATAATTTTTTTGTTTTTTGCGTCTAGTTCTATCAGTTCCTCTGTTCCATAAGAGGTCCAGCACAATAATTCTTAAAAGGGAGGATCTCCGTATATATTCATGGCTGTTGAGAAGGTCTGTCTAGAACCAGAAGAATTAATGATGATGGTTTCTTTTGAAGGAGGTGAATTCTATATACAAAATTTAGAGACTCCTTCTATGTTTCCCTTTTCAAGTTTTAGTAGAGTTACTTTAGATGTTCCATTTAACCACACCCATAAACAATCTCCAGAAGATCTTATGAGGGGAGAAGTTGCCCAGATTGTTAGAAGCAATCCCCCATTATATGATCTCCTGCAGAAAGGAGAGATACATGCCTTTGAATATGGTCCTCTTGGCAATGGTAGAGACCCAGATAAAGTTGTATTTTATGAGGTCTTGGATGAAAAATTATTGGGCAATTGGCTTGAATATGTAAGAAGCCCAAGATACGAAAGTAAAAGAGATGCTGCTTAGATATGGGCCTCTTTTTTCAAGACTTCTGAGGGAGGAATTCCTTTTAAAGCTAGTAATTATCAATTCAAATCACAATAATTCTTAAAAAGCAATAAAACAAAGGAATTTAATGACGAGCACAGAAGATTTCCCAGAAGGTTTTTCAGAAAATAAGGGCTATCTGCGAGCAAATGTATCTGATTTTAGTCGAGAAGAGCTTGGTGAATTGAAAAAATCTGCTTTGGAAAAAACAGGAGAACATTTTTTAAAGGGGTATGCTTATTTTGCAGGAGGGCTTGCTTTGGCTTTTGCAGGAAATTATATTGCTAATTCAGATATTTTAGAGCCTTTCTTTTCAGAGCATATCGAAATTGGGGAATTCCTTAGATCGCAGACATATATACTTACTTCTTTTTTTGCAGGAGGATTTGCAGGTTTTATTGAATCAAGTAAATCACGAGCTTATGGTATTCTTAGTGGGAGTCTCGAATATTGGGAAACAGGGCAAGATTCTTATCCTCGTTTAATTTATAAAAAAGGTAAAATTCCCTTGACTCTTCTTAATAGAATAACAGACGTATTTCAAGAAAGGATTGATATTTTTTGATTGCCACAACCTAACATATCTAAACAGATGTTTTAAAACATAATAATTTTTAAAAAGGAACAAACTTTGATAACAAAATGAATGGTTTAACAAGCATGAATGGAGATGAATTTGTAAGAAAAGTTCTAGAGGGGGAAAGAGATTTTAGAGGAATTGCCCTTGATGCATTTCTTTTTGATATTTTTCCCGAGCAAAAAGAAATTATAAATTATTTAAAAAACCAAGATTTAAAGGCATCCCCTCTATTGATTTCTGGTTCTGATTTTTCGTTTATGGTGGCAGAAGAATTCTATGCGCCATATACTCTAGCAGAAAATACTTACTTTGACCATGCTAGGCTTAAAGGTTCTAATTGGTCTTATGCTAATTTAAAAGGTGCTAATTTTGAAGTTGCAAGCTTAGAGGGAGCAGATCTTTTCGAGGCGGATTTAAGGGGGGCAAATCTCTACACATCGAATTTATTAGATGCTTCTCTTAAATATGCTAATCTTGTTGGGGTTAAAAATTTGGAAAGAGCAATGAGACTAGAAACAGTCTCATTTGATAACACAGTTGTAACTAAAAAAGAAAGAGCAATAATAAAAAGAGCTTTCATAAGTGCTGCTAACAAATATTTTTTTAAGGTCACAGAAAAGGTGTCAAAGAAGCCTTCGTTGGCTGCACAATAATTCTTAAAAAACAGTTAATCTACGAAATTTTATTAGACTAGATCAAAAAATAAATCCTAAAAAGAATCCCTCTTGCCATCAAGATAATTCTTTCTCCTTTCTGTCGCCTCGGCCCTTTCTTTTTGTACGCCTGCTATTTGTTTTTCTAGATCTATCAAACAGGCCATAACATTTCTATTTGACTCCCAACCATCACCATCTCTTGTATCCAACATTCTTTCTATGCCTGCCTCATTTAATTTTAACCTTTGAATTACCTCCTTAAGATTTCCACCGCTTCCAAAATTATAATTCACAGCTATGGGTTCATCTATCAATTGTGTTCTTGAGGGTTTAGAAAATTGAGCATTTATCTCATAGAGATCATATCCAGGATCATTCCATCCAACGAAATTCAAATAGGCCTTCAGAGTCAAGGTTGTAGTTAGATTATCCGCTTTTGCCTCATATGGACCAAGAACTTCCACTGGAATCTTGCGAAATTCGTTCATTTTCTCTTGCATACTTTTTACCATCCTTCACCTAAGTTATTCTTATTTAAAAGAATTATTATATTTAGAAATATATTTCACAGAGATTGCTTGAATCACAATAATTCTTAAAAACAAACTTATATTCTACAAACACAATCCTTAAAAACTAATAAAGGGTCTTTCTGGATATGATTCAACCAACAGTAACAGATAAATTCTACGATGAATTATTAAGGCTTGGGGACGGAGATCCTGACGGTCCTATAAATAGGTCTTATCTTAAAAGAAAAGGTATTAGATCTGTTATCGAGACTGATTTTGAACTTGCAAATAATGGTTCTATAGAAGGAAGAATTCCTGAACCAAGTGGACAGCTTAAAAAAGAAGCTCACCTATATTGGCTTGCTATGAACACAGCATATAGTGCAAAAACTTCTACTGAAAAAATAGTGCCTACATCCCCCTAAATGCAATCTGTCTTAACTTCCAAATAGGAACATTTAAATAAAGTTCTATTCTCTGTTTTTATGGTAAATATTGATAAGGTTGTTGCAAACTCTAGTGCAGAAAAAACAGGACAACTTAGTAACGCACTTGCTATAAATACAGTTTATCCTTCTGGGGAAAATATTCAACTAACTCCTGAAATGCAAAGAGATGTTGCTAAATATAAATCAATGGAAAACGACTCTCTTTGGGAAACAGGTATTTCTCTTTTTGGGATGGTTCTCCCAAGTTTCATTGTGTCTCCTCTTTATGATTCTTTGGAAACTGCTGGAACAGTTCTCTTCGCTGCAGGGTTGGGTGTTTTTACAGATTCTGTGAGGAAAAATATAAAGGCAAGTCGGTGGCTTAATAAATATTCAAAAGCTAGTAATTTTAAGGTAAATTAAAATGACAAAAGACCAAGAATTGATTGGAACGCCAATGAATATCCGTAACTCTGATGTTACTCCAAGAATTTATTACAAAGAAGGTATTGTGGTGTGTGTTGAGGACTCTTGGCCAATTGATGATGATATTTTTGGGCGTGAAGTTTACTCTTTTGTAGGACCTAATGAATTTACCTATTTAAAATTGGGAGAAGGGGGGAGAATAATTAAAGGACCTACTAAATTCTCAATGTTAGAATCAAGGACAAATGGTAAAAAAACAGGAGGAATAGGCGGTCCGACTCTGCTTGGTATGGATGTTGATCTTGCCCAAAGTATGGTTATTAAAAAGAGAGCAAATGCTTATTTCATAGATATAACTAGTGAGGGAAACTAAAATGAGCACAGGATATCTTTCAAAAGTTTCTAAATTAAAAGAGGAATTTAATGGTCTTTTAGATGGAAAACTCTCTCCAACAGAAATTGATAATATAAAATGGGATTTTCCCAGTTTGGTGGATGAAGAGTTTCCTGAATTAAAACAATATCAGGAACAGCAAACAAGAAGTAACTCCAGGGCTAGGGGAGAATTTTTAGTAGGTCTTTTAACTTTAGCAATATATGGGCTAGTAAGGTTTTATCACGTTTTACCTGAGATGGTGGAAGAGATGTCTCACACTACTTTCCTCCTTGATTAAATATAAAATGAAAGAGATATCCTGGCACAATAATCTTTAAAAAACCCTTTTTCATGAAGTTTTTATGACCATGGATAACAGTTATAACATTTATGAATTGTATGAAAGAAGGCTTAATAATATGTCTAGAAAAGAGGTTTGTGTAGATTTTTATGATTCTGGGACCGATACTTCTCTGCCAACACAAAAATTTGTGGCAGACACATCCGAAGGTTTGGTTGCAAAACTTATGAAAGAAAATCTTGTTCTCAATGGGAAAGATAGGATCACAACTATTCCTGCTCCCAGGATTATTGTGGCCAAAGAAGGATCTCCCATGTCAGAACCAGGTTATAGAGAATCTCCTATTGGCATAGAAATGATGGACATTTTTATTGGGGCATGGCATCGTGCTGTTGAAGAGAAATTCATTAAACAATTCTAGTAATTCATTCTGTATGAATAATGTGCGTTCTTAAGCAAAAAACTTCAAATTTAGCCGAGTTCAGATAATATACCTTGTGCGAAGGATTTGCGTGTGAAATTCATTTTTCTTTATTTAAGACAATTCTACGCTAAATTGTGATAAATCTAACCTTTTACTCATCTCTTTTTCTTGAGCAGAACTTATTTTTAAAACAAGGCCATGGCTTTTTAGGGCTGTTAAATCTATTGAATCAAGTTTTGCTTTTCTAAAAAAATAGTAAAATTTTGTATCATTGCTATCTTGGGGATTTTCCCACAAAGACTCTGAAATAATCACTTTCTCCCCTTTTTCATCTATTACAATTGCTTCTAGTTCTAGTTTTTCAGCTAAATAATCTATATCCATATCAGAGAGTCTTGTTTTACTCACACCAAGATAAAGGTTGCTTGGTTCCATAAAAAATCCTATATATAACCATATTTAAGAATTGTTGTGTTCACTTAGGTTAGCTTTGTTTAAATAGTGAAAAGGGTGTTTTCTATTGAATAAATGTTTAAATATATCATTGCTCATAGAAAAATATGTTGGAAAGAGCTTTAAAGAAAAACGAAATGCATTTTCATTTTAGTACTTTTATTGATAATGATGGTCCTCGCGAATCTATAGAATATTTTACCAACAAGCCAAATCATTATAGTAGGGGTGTGGGTGAATTTGCAAGTATGTTAGTTGATTTAGCAGATGAACATGGTAGTTCTGTGGCATACCACATTCCAACAGGATCCAGAGGTTCTCAAATTATTCCTTCATCTACTCCTAGTGTTTCTGTCTCAGAAGGTTACATTAATGTTAGGGGTGCTTCTAGCCCAGCAGACTATGTTCATGTTATCGCAGGAGCTATTAAAAAAGAAATTATAAAGCGTGCAAACTCTAGATAGATTGATTTTTCTTGTTTTTCACTTTGCTAACCTTAATAATTGTAGTTATTGTCCTTTAACCAGTGTGATGCGCTATAAATCAAAGCAATACTTACCACAGTTATAACAACAGAAGTCAAGATACTTAAGGCAGAACTACTCTGAATATGGATTATGACATTTACAAATGCCAATGAAATGTCAAAAACTGTTTGTCTCCAAGTAAAAGCTATTGTAAAACCAAGGTAACTGTAATTAATAGCCTCATTTGCCGACGGAATTCTTTATTAAAATTCTTCTTGCTAATATAGTTATGGATATTTTGTCTCACTTGGATTTTGTATTAAATTTAAACAAGTTTATAAAATTATTTGGTTTTTCCGTAATTTTTTGATTAATTTTTGTTTATGACGGGAGTTGTTCACTTAGGTATGCTTAGTGCAAGGGTGTTTAAGGGTGTTTTAAACAGCTGTTTGTGGGTGTTTTTTTGCGTTTTTGCTGTCCAAACACCTGTTTTTTAGGTAAAAGCCTGTTGTTTTCTGTGGTATTTTTTGTGTCTTTTTTGGTGTTTTTTTGCGTGTTTTGGGGCTTTTCTCGTCGATTTAACAAAAAGTTTTTAAAGTCCTTTTACAGAATAACACTATGTTTAGTTGGTTTTCTAGAAAAAAAGAGGTAGAAGCGATAAAAAAAGATACTCGCGAGAGTTTTAAAGATGTAAAAAAAGATATTGATTCTGTTGGAGAGTGGATAAAACACCTTGATTCTGAAAAAAACTTTCAACAAGACGAAATAAATGAGATAAAAGAGGTTTTATCGTCGGTACAAGAAGAGCTTGAAGGGATCAAAAATGTGGTCTCTATCATGGGTGAACTGCATCCAAGGGGAAAAAACAAACAGCTGTCCAAACAGCAAACAGCTGTTTATGCTGTTCAAACAGGTGTTCAAACAGCTGTTCAAACACCAAATTTAGACCAATTTTCTATAACAGAGCGAGCAATCCTTTGGGTACTTTTGAATACAGATATGAAATTAAGTTATGATGATCTTGGTGCCATACTTGGAAAAGAGAGGTCTACTATTAGGGGCCAGTTAAATGCTATTAAGCAAAAAGGTCAAGGTATTGTAGAAGAAGTTATTGAGAAAAATGGAAAGAAGCGAGTCTATATACCTGAAGAAATCAAGGACAAGCTGCTAAAAAGAGCGAAAGTGAGGGTAAAAAGCACTAAAAAGGGGCAAAAACAAGGAAAAAAGGTAAAAAAAGCAGCTTAAAAATCGAAAAGTGAGAGTTATATATATATCTAAAAAACAGGGAAAAACGCGTATTTTGATGGTTTTGAGGCTTAAAAAGAGAGAAATGGGAAAAAGCTTTGGAAAAACAAGTTGTGAGGATTAGTTATTCGGTGTGGAGGATACTTTATTTTTTATATGTCTCTTAATTGTAATATCGTCGATAAAGAAGCTATTTTCTTTATATTCTTAGATATAGAGAGTTGTATGTATTTGTTATTTAGCTTTTTCTTCTCGATAGGAATACCTTTTTTCATTAATCTTCCGACATAATCTCTTATCGAACTCTCTGTCAATCCAAGCCGACCTGCAACAGATCTATAGTCTGTTGGCCCTTGCTCTTCTTCTATCTGATATATTGTTGAAAAAACAAGTATCTCTTGCTCTGTTAATCTCTTAAATTTAAGCCTGATTTCTTTCTTTATATTGTCTAAAGAATCTAATATTTGAGCTACTTGGTCAAAATCCTTGTTTCCATCGGAAATAGGGGTGTGTCTGTTTGTCTGTCTGTCTGTCTGTCTGTCTGTTGGAACCCCTTCATTTCCAGTGGAAATAGGCAAATCTTGGGGTTTTAAGGTGTTAAAATGGTTGTTATGTGTCGAAGTATCTGAAGAACTTGTCTGATTTTGTTGTGTCTGTGTCGAAGCAAGATACCTTACAAACCCATGTAATTCAACAATATTTTGCCTTAAATAAGCTATATCTTGCCTTAAGAAATCCATGTCTTCTCTAACTCTTTTAAAAGATTCTCTTATTTCGTCCATTGTGTGAAAATAATATTGTAATATAAAAATATTAAGATGATGGGATATATATTTCAGACTGTGTTTGGTGCTTCTTATAGATATTGTAAGTGTCTCCTGTCAATTTCCAGCGAGACCTTCTTGCATAAACAATCCCTTTTGAATTTTTCTTTATCTCTATTACAAGCTTTTTCTTTTTTAATTCTAATAATAGCTTTTTAACAAATTCTTCATCTCTTGCCATATCTCTTGCAATATGTGATGTAAATATTGGGCGAGGATTTAAGGAATAGAGGTGTGCAAGGATTTGCTCTGAGATCTTGTCTTTTTTTTGTTGAGAAATTTTCATAAGAATTGGAATAAGAGACCACTTAATTATTTTTTCTTTTTTGCATCTTTGTCATCTATTTTAAGGGTTGGTAAGGGAATATGGTATGGTAAGTTTAACTCGTCTTCTAATTGAAGAGCTTTTATATTTGATTTCATCATAATTAGATTAAAGAGAGCGTTTCTAAAATCATCCGGCATCTTTTTGTCTTTCCACTCTTTTAAAATAGCTTTGGCCTTTTTAGGTTCTATTGAGATCATTGTATTGCCTTCAAACTCTAATTTTGCTCCTTCTGGATCATAATTAATAACGTATGTAAATTTAACTAGAATTACCTCTTCCTTTGACTTAAAAATCTCTGATTTAAGGGGTTTTAGCTCTGAAACATTGATATTTGTGTTTATTTTCAAATCTCTCGATATATCTGTAAACTTTTCGATGTATATCTTGCTAAAATTAAATCCAACTAGTTTCATTTTCTACTTGTGTAATTGAAAAAGTGTTTTTAAATATTTCCCTTTAGATGAGATCTTCTTCAGAAACGATTACAAAGTCGCCTACTGCAATAATTGCGTTATAAGGGATTAGAAGTTCGTTAGAACTTGTCCTTTCTAAATTTAGGTTTTTTGTGTAAGGTGTCGCATCTTTCACAACAATATTTATCAATTCTCCTGCCTTTGTTTCAAAAGTTATATCTTTAACAAAACCAAGTCTCTTACCTTCTTTAGTTACAATCATCTTTCCCAAAATCACACTAAAAGGACTTTTTTCTGTTTGCATGCCAAAGAGATGAGTGGGGAATTTATAAATTTTTCTGTGTATTTAAATAGATTTAAGAGTATATATTTAACAACTAAAACACCCCCACCCCTTGATTTCCTATAGAAATATTTAAAAAGGATTTTTTTGTTTTTGTTTTTTATTTTTTGTTTATAGTTTTTTATATAGTATAGTATATAGTATAGTATAAAGTTATAATAATATAATAATATAATAACAAAGGAAAGATACAACCATACAATAAAAGTATGATCATAAAAGAAGGATATAGTCATTAGAATATATATGTTATAAAGCATATGTTGTAGAATATGGGTTGGGAATATTTCTAAGGGGTACATATAAAGAAAAAATAATTTTATGAATATCACCTTTCCATCGGAAACTTTGGTGTATTTCTTTTATAGTAGTTATAACTATTTATATAAGAAATCTAGTTTTTCCCGTTGTGAAAATGCGAAGTAAGAAATTGTTCCACTGGAAATCAGAGTGTGAGGCAATTATATATTTTACAACACACAAACACTTAAATAAAAATTTAAATTTTTAAAAAATGGCTGCAGAGATAGAAGAGATTTTTGATTCGTTTAGAAAAAATAACATTTTCAAGAAGAAAGAATTATTACAAACGCAACACAGGCCTGAAGAAATATTACACAGGGACGATCAAATAAAACAATTAGCCTCGATATTGGCTCCTGTCCTAAGAAACGAAAGACCCAGCAACCTTTTTTTATACGGCAAAACAGGAACTGGAAAAACCCTTTCTATACAATATGTAAGAGACGAACTTTTAAAGAGAACAGAGAAAAAAGACGGTCCCAAATTAAAAATTGAATATTTAAATTGCAAACTCAAAAAAGTTTCTGACACAGAATACAGGATATTGGCAGAACTTATTAAGAAACTAGGTGGAAATGTTCCCCCAACAGGATTGCCAACACAATCTGTTTATGAGAAATTTGTAGATCTGGTGGATTCTGAGAAAAGATTGGTCATATTAATTCTAGATGAAATTGATCAAACAATGAAAAAAATCTCAAGTGATTTCTTATATAATTTAACAAGGCTTAATTCAGAGCTATCACAGTCTCAAATTTGTGTTGTTGGTATAAGCAATGACCTTACATTTTTAGATGATCTTGACCCAAGGGTTCGAAGTTCTTTATCTGAAGAAGAAGTTGTTTTTCCACCTTACAATGCCTTGCAATTACAAGATATATTAAATAAAAGAGCAGAAGAAGCATTTAGAGAAAAAGTGCTTCAGGGAGGGGTTGTTGCAAAATGTGCTGCTTTTGCTGCAAGAGAACACGGAGATGCTAGAAGAGCTCTTGATTTGTTAAGGGTTGCAGGAGAATTAACAGAAAGAGAAGGTTCTAAAAAAGTTTCTTTAAAACATATTGATAATGCAAATAGCAAGATTGAGAGAGATAAAGTTTTAGATGTAATAAAGTCAGAGCCAAGACAATTCCAATATGTGTTGCAATCTATAATAGAACTCTCTGAAAAAAATAAGAACAATAGTCCTCTTTTTACTGGTGAAGTTTATAATTTGTATCAAGAAATTTGTAAGAACAATAAATCAGAGATTTTAACACAGAGAAGAGTGGGGGATATAATTCAAGAATTTGATATGTTGGGAATAATTAATGTGCGTGTGATCTCAAAAGGACGGGGCGGGAGAATGAGAGAAATAAAACTTGCCATTGCAGGTCCTGTGGTAGAGAAAGCAAAAGAAATTATTAAAGAATCCTTAAATTAGAAATAAATAGAAAAGATGGAAAAAGAAATAATAAATCAGGTAAGGAAATTTGTAGAAGAAGCGTGCAAAAAGGACACTAACTCATTTGGGTATGGTGCGTGGACCCACCACATTTCTTCTGTCACCAAATATGCAAAAATGCTTGCTAAAAAACATAAAGCAGACGAGGAGATAGTAGAACTTGCAGCATTGTTACACGATTATTCCGGTATTTTAGATAAAGAAATGTATCCTGAACATCACACACATAGTGCAAGGATTGCAGGAGAAATGTTGGAAAAGCTTGATTATCCTAAAGAAAAGATAGAGCAAGTTAAGCATTGTATTCTTACGCATAGGAGCTCAAAAAACATCAAAAGAGAAACAATTGAAGCAGAGATTCTTGGAGATGCAGATTCTTTAGCACATTTTGGTGAAGTTATTTCATTATTATATTTAGCATTTGTGAAACATGAAAAAAGCATGGATGAAGGGACAAGATGGGTCTTGGTCAAATTAGAAAAAGATTGGACAAAACTTTCCTTAGAAGCAAAGGAAATAATTAAACCAACTTACGACGCAGCTAAATTATTGTTGAAAATATAATGGATCCAAGAGAAATATTGAAGTTTTGTATGGAAAACGGCCTTCTTTTAGACGAAGAAGTCTTAAAATTATTTTCAGACGCCACAGATATCGAGTCTGCAAAAATGATAATAAGTAAAATAAAAAACCACACACATCAAAAAGTAATTACAAAAGATGTTTTTGAGAAACATAAAGAAAAAGTACAGGAATTTATACTAGAGCTACCGCAAGAAAACCAAAAAAGCTTGGAAAAATTTACAATAAAATTAGGTCTAAGGATTGAGATTTCCAAAGAAGTATCTAAACCTGTTTCCATGCCTAAAGAAAAGGAAGAGCCTGAGGAAAAAGTAACTGAGAAGACAAAAGAACCTGACACTGGAATGGGTGTAAAGGTTCTTTCCAAGGCAGTTTCTTCTGGTAAAAAATATGTGGTCAAAGACTTTGTAAATCATTTTAGAAATAGGTTTAATTATATGAAAAACCTTTTACAAGAAAGACCTGAATTAAAGAATTTAACATCTATAAACAAAATTTATGGGAGGGGTCAAAGGATTTCTATTATTGGTTTGGTTTCTGATAAAAGGGTTACAAAAAACAACAACCTTTTGTTAGAAGTAGAAGATTTAACAGGAAAGATAAGAGTTCTTGTAAATCAAAACAGGGAAGAGATTTACGAAAAGGCAGAAGATATTGCGCTTGATTCTGTTATTGGGTTTAGTGGTTCTGGAAACAAGGAAATAATCTTCGCAAATGATGTTATTTTTCCAGACGCAAGACTTTTTCAGAGAAAAAGGTCACCTGTAGAAGAATATGCACTTTTTTTAGGAGATATCCAGGCAGGAAGCAAAATCTTCTTAGAAAAGGAGTTTTCTAAATTTATAGAATATCTTGGTGGAAATGTTCCAAATACTCCTGAGGTTGAAAAAATAAAATATATTTTTATTGTGGGTGATGTTGTAGATGGTGTCGGTGTTTTTCCAAAGCAGCAGAACGAGTTAATTATTAAAGATTTAGAAGAACAATTTTCAAACTTAGCAGAAATGCTATCAAAAATAAGAAAAGATATTACAATTGTCATTTCCCCTGGAAACCACGACGGTGTTAGACTTATGGAACCTCAGCCTGTTTTTGATGAAAAATATGCTTGGCCCCTTTACAATTTAGATAATGTCATACTTACAGGCAACCCCGCACTTGTGAATTTTGGAGCGAAAAAAGGATTTCTTGGATTTAATTTGCTCATGTATCATGGTTTTTCCTACCCTTATTATGCAAACAGCGTGCCTAGATTTATGAAAGGTGAAAATGCATTAAATACACCTACAAAGATTATGGCTTATCTTTTAAAGCACAGACATCTTGGACCAACACACGCTTCTTCACAAAGAGCACCTCTCGAAGAGGATGGGATGATTATAAAAGAAGTGCCAGATATTTTTATCTCAGGCCATACCCATAAGATGGAAGCTAATCATTATAACAATGTCTTGTTAATTTCTACAGGAACCTGGGAAAAACAAAACAAATTCCAGGAAAGAATGGGAAACAAACCAGACTTTTGCAAGGTTCCTATGTTAAATCTTAAAACAGGCCAGATAAAGGTCTTGGATTTTTATCAAACAGAAGAAAAGGAGGTGCAGGCAGAAATAAAATGAAAAAACAAACAATTGTGATAGATATTGATGGCACAAAAATAGACACCTTGCCTGTTATTAATAATTTCTATAACCAGGCAAATAATACTAATTTGAAATTAAGTGATTATAAAGATTATGATTTGGGGGAAGTTTGGGGTATTTCTAATGAAAGAGTAAATGAAATCATTGAGGATCTTTATCATAGCCGTTTTCTTTTGCAAGCTGCTCCAATGCCATTTGCGCAAGAAGCAATTGCAAGATTAGCTGCAAAATACAATCTCGTATCTGCTACAGCTCGTCCAGATTATATTCAAAACCAAACACAGTTCCAACTAGATAGATTTTTTCCAGGACATATACAACAAATAATTTATATAGGTCATTATAAATTGTCTGAAGAAAGCCATTCTAAGTTAGGCGCGTGCTTACAGGTGGATGCCTCGATAATTATCGACGATCATTTAGAAACTATTTTAGAATGTGCGGAAAATGGGATAAGGGGAATTTTATTTGGAAAGCAATATGATTTGGGTGAAAATGGGCAAATTAACTGGGAAGAAATTGAAAGGGCTCGTGATTGGAGAGAGGTATTGGAGCTTTTAAAATGAACATAGAAAAATATTTTAAAGATATTGAAAGAGATGTGATAAAAATTTATGATATTGCAAATGAAGCAAGGAAAACAGGTCTTGATCCTGTAGACAAGGTCGAAATTCCCTTGGCAAAAACCATGGCTGAAAAAGTTGTAGAGTTAATTGCAACTATTTATCCGCAAGTATCTGGGGCAGGTATTGATAAGAGAATTTTAGAATTAGAAAAAGATTGGGGCAAATCCAATGTTGCAATTTCTTTTAAAATCGCAGAAGAAGTTGCCAAACAAAAATTTTGTGAATTTGCAAGTCTTTTAGAAGCAATTGATGCTGGAATAAGGTTGGGTTTTGCATATATAACTATGGGTGTTGTTGCAAGTCCTATTGAAGGGTATACTCGATTAAAGATAGAAAAAACAAGAGAGGGGAAAGAATATTTCAAAGCTTATTTCTCAGGACCTATAAGAAGTGCCGGCACAACAGCGTCTGTTGTTTGTTTGATGATTATTGATTATTTAAGAGAATTATTTGGTTATGCTAAATATGATCCAACAGAAGAAGAAATTAAAAGATATTGGATAGAAAATCTTGATTATCATTCAAAAGTAACCAATCTCCAATATATGCCAACAGAAGAAGAAGCACTTTATTTAGCGAGACAGCTTCCAATACAGATTGCAGGAGATCCGACAGAGAAGAAAGAAGTTTCCAACCATAGAAATCTTGACCGTGTTGAAACAAAATTTATTAGGGGTGGCATGGCACTTATTTTTTCAGAGGGCTTGGCTCAAAAAGCAAAAAAAGGAATGCGTTTGCTAAACAGTGTTAAGGAAAAGGGTTTTAAATCAACTGGGTGGGATTATTTAGACGGTTATATTGAGCTTCATGAAAAAAGAGATACTGGAAAAACAGAAAGTTCCCCAACATATATTCAGGACTTGGTAGCAGGAAGACCTGTTTTTGGTCATCCCTCTGAATCAGGGGGGTTTAGATTTAGATATGGAAGAGGAAGAACCTCTGGTTTTAGTGCCTCTTCTTTGCATCCTGCAACAATGGCAATTGCCGATAAATTCCTTGCAATTGGAACTCAATTAAAAATAGAAAAGCCCACAAAAGGAACAGCTGTTACAACTTGCGATTCAATAGATGGCCCTATTGTAAAACTTTTTAGTGGAAGTGTAAGAAAAGTAGAAACAACAGAAGAAGCTAGAAAATTGTACCCTGATGTTGAAGAAATAATTTACCTGGGTGATCTTTTATTTCCTTTTAGCGACGTTGCAAACAGAAATTTTAATTTGCTAAAACCAGGTTATGTTGAAGAGTGGTGGGGTCTTGAACTTAAAGAAAAGGATGAAGTAGGAGCTGAGAAAGTAGATCCATATAAAGTTTCTTTTGAAGACGCTGTTGAGCTTAGTAAAAAATATAACATCCCTCTTAATCCAAAGTTTATTTTTTATTGGACAGAAATTTCCAAAGAACAATTTTTAGGCCTTATTGATTGGTTGAAGAATGCCAGAATAAGTAAAAAACTTATTTTACCTTATAATAAAACAGAACAAGATAAATTCAAAATCGGTAAAAGAGCGTTAGAATTATTAGGTGTTGAGCACGAGGTTACTATTGAAAATGTTGTTTTGGACGAAGAAACCAGCAAAGCGTTTTTTGCAAACCTTGGTGTTGATGTTTCTCTATTAGAACATGAAGAATTTTTACTACGAGAAATATTTGCAAAAGGAAAATTCAACATGGAAGGAGATGTTTTAGATATTGTAAATATGTTTTCTAATTTTATTATTAAAGATAAGGCAGGAGAATTTATTGGGGCTCGTATGGGTCGTCCTGAAAAAGCAAAACTTAGAAAACTTACTGGAAGTCCAAATGTCTTATTCCCTGTTGGTAAAGCTGGCGGAAGACTCAGAAGTGTCTACGAGGCTTGCGAAAAAGGAAAGGTCTGGAGCTCTTTCCCAATTTATCATTGTGAAGAATGTAAAAAAGAAACAATCTATAAATTATGTGAAGATTGTGGAAAAAAAACAAAGCAAATGTATTCTTGTATGGAATGTGATGGAAAATCTTTCAGTCCTTGTAAGGAGCATGAGAGGGTTTTTCCTTACGCTGTTTTTCCCCTAGCAATTGATCACTATTTACAAAAAGCAAAAGAAAAAATTGGCATTAAAGAACATGAAATGCCTGCTTTAATAAAAGGGGTTAGGGGATTGTCGTCTGCGAGCAAGCAGACAGAAAATCTTGCAAAAGGAATTTTACGAGCAAAGTATGGTTTACAGGTAAATAAAGATGGAACAATAAGATTTGACGCAACAGAATTACCTCTCGTTTCTTTTAAACCAAAGGAAATTTTGGTAGGTGTTGAAAAACTAAAAGAGCTAGGTTATACTCATGATATGTATGGAAAAGAACTTGTAAATGAAGAACAAATTTTAGAATTAATGCCTCACGATGTTCTTCTTCCTAGTTGCGGAGAATCTCCCGATGAGAAAGCAGACGATGTTTTTGTAAAAGTTTCTAAGTTTATTGATGAGTTACTAGTTAAATTTTATGGATTAGATCCTATTTACAATATAAAATCAAGAGATGATTTGATTGGGCAACTAGGAGTATGCATGTCTCCACACAATTGCGCAGGAGTCATTTGCCGGTTCATTGGATTTTCAAACACGCTTGGACTTTTCGCAAGTCCCTATATGCATGCTGCAATAAGAAGAGATTGTGATGGCGACGAAGCTGCTTTAATGTTATTAGGAGATGTTTTGCTTAATTTTTCAAGAACGTTTCTACCAAGTCATAGGGGTGGAACTCAAGACGCGCCCCTTGTTTTAAATGGGAAAATAGATGCAGGCGAAGTGGACGATCAAATATTGGATTTTGAATTTGTGGACGGGGCCTACCCACTTGAACTTTATCGTCTTGCAGAACAAGGAAAACATTCGTCAGAAGTTAAGATAGAAACAACAGATTCTGTGCTAAAGGCTGGTTTAAATCCTTTTTTAGGAATCGGGTTTACACACGATACAACTAATTTTAATGATGGGGTTGTTTGTTCTACTTATAAAACTCTTCCAACAATGCAAGAAAAGGTTAGACATCAGATGGAACTTGTAGAAAGGATAAGAGCTGCCGACACTTCTGACACTGCTCGCCTAATAATTGATCGGCATTTTTTAAAAGATATTCGTGGAAATTTAAGGGAATTTGCAAATCAACATTTTAGGTGTGTGGAATGCAATGAAATTTTAAGAAGACCACCCCTCGAGGGGAATTGCCCAAAATGCAAGGGAAAAATTGTATTTACTGTTCATGAAGGAGGGGTTAGAAAATATTTAGAACCTGCCCTCGACCTTGCTGAAAAATATGAATTGTCCCCTTATATAAAACAACATTTGGAAATAACTAAAAGACAAGTTGATAGTGTTTTTGGTCGTGATCCAGAGAAACAAGAGAAATTAGGGGCTTGGTTTTGAGAATGGAGCATAAAGAAAAATATAGAAGAGTTCTAAATGAATTAAGAAATAAAAAATTTACCAAATTAAAGAAAAGAAAAATATTCTTGGTATACATTAAATATAATATGGGAAGAGTCTCTGCAATTACTTTTCCTTTTTGGGTTTTTTGCTGGATTTTTGTTTTCCCCATATCTAAGGATTATTCTGGGGGGGCTCTTAAGGGACTTTTAGCCCACGAACTTTCTCATTATGAGTTAATCATTAATATGAATTTTTTTGAGAAAGTTAAATTTGCATTTAGTTGGCTATTTACAAAAAAAGGGAAACACAAATTTGAAGAAGATACAGATAAATATGTCATCAAAAAAGGTTTAGGTAAGGAACTATTAGAACTTAATAGAACAATTGAAAAGAGGGTGGGTAAAGAAGGTTATAAAAAAAGATCTAAAAAGGGCTATTTGTCTTCAAAACAAGTAAAAAATTATAGTGGGAAATAAATAAAAAATGCTAGAAAATCTTTCACAATCTTTTATCTCTTTAGATAGAAACGATTTGATTAAAAAAATAAGTGCAGGCCCTGGAAATTTAAGAAAGGTGATTAATGCATTTATTGATAAAATTGCACTAGAATATGAGTGTCCTGATGGATTAGGTTGTCATGTTTCATCACCAAATAGGAATTGTTTTTATTGGGAAGGTATAGAAGAGAACATGGATTATTACAGTAGAGACGAAATAGGAACTTACAAAGATTCTTATGGTTTTTGCCCTGTTTTACTAGATTTTGTTTTTTTTGTATTTGATAATCTTAAAAAAACTGAAGATTTTAGTAAAGAAAATCATGATTGTGATTTATGGACTTATCACCCCCCAATAACTGGAGAATATTACGAATCTGAATTTGAAAAAGGAGAAAAAATATCTGAAAAATGCTATGTCAAATGCGTTATTTGTGCAAAAGAAAGTGTCCGGGTAAATTAAACCATCAAATAAAAAATTATCGTCGGAATTAATAAACAACCCATTAAGTTTGTTCTTCTTACTCCAAGAGAAATACCATATAACCCCATGCATGTTGAAGCAATTAATATAGCTAATCCAAAAAAGCCAGAAACACCAAATACAATTAAAATTAAGATTGTAAGTGTCATAGAAGAGAGAATTGTATAATTTACTTTTGTCACCTTTTTTGAAAAGATTTTTGCAAGATAAAGTGTCAGGAAAAAAGCAAAAACTCCTGCAATTAGTGTTGTGGTTAAGATTAAACCAATTGTTTTTGCAGAAAGTTCTCCAATAATTTTTTGAATTGCTACAGCAGCTCCTGTTCGTGTCTTTGAAATAACATATAATGAAATAAAGGAAAAACCCATTACAAGTGTGTTTGTTGCTCCGAGTAAAACCAAGAAACCTTTTTTATCTGTTTTAGAAATTGTGTTCCCAAGAATTGCTGCTTGTCCACTTCCTAAGCCTGGAAGAAAGCTGCAGATAGGAGCAACAATTGCAGCGCCTAAGATTGGTTTTAATAATTTCTTTTTTGGTTTTGTAATTCTTTGCTTTGGTATTTGTGTTTTGTTTTTGATACTAGTTATTAACATAGACGCTCCAAACAATCCTGTAAGAAGGGGCAAAAGAGGTTCTTTTACAAATGATAAATTTAATACACTTAATCCTAGAAATCCAGAAAGCAAAAATACAAGGAAAGCAGTGGCCCTCTTTTCTTCTAGAAAAATTAAAATAAAAGAAACAAGAATAAGTAAATAAGGAAGAGCGATCCTCAATAGGCCATATATTTTAGAGATTATTAAGATAGAAGGAAGCGCAATTAAAAATAAAATGAAAATTGCAATAAGACTCCCATAACATGTTAATGCTATTGCTTCATATCCTTGGCCTTTTTTAAGGAGATCATGGCCTGGCAAGATTGAAAGTTCTGTGTCTGTGTCAGGGCAACCAAGAAATACAGATGGAATAAAATCAATAAATGTATGTGTTATTGCCATGGAAGTAATAAATACAACGAGATATAAGGGCGTTATTGGAAGAAGTAAGGTTGCAGAAAGAGAAACCAGGAAAACTCCAACAAGATTTATATGTATACCTGGAACCAAACCTGTAATGGTCCCTGAAAAAATTCCTATAAAGATCGCTAAAAGGATTTCAATTAGCATTCTATAAAGAAACATTTAATAATTAATATTGTTTGTGTAATCTATGGATAATTTTGAAATTGCAAAAAGAAATGCCGCTGAAATAATCAGCGAAGAAAAATTGAAAGAAGTTCTAAAACAGCGAGGGAAACCAATTGTATATTGCGGATATGAACCGTCTGGCCCTATTCACATTGGGCATCTTGTGACTATTTTAAAACTTCGGGATCTGCAGAAAGCAGGGTTTAGAGTAAAAATTTTACTAGCGGACTGGCATGCCTGGTTAAACAAAAAAGGCGATTGGAAATCAATTGAAAA
>SDBV01004267.1_pt1 | contig 20675 bp, 11 predicted proteins | sample 2277081 | NCBI WGS metagenome assembly SDBV01 (sample SAMN10402039, study PRJNA504765) | marine sediment metagenome | isolation source: marine sediment core GS10_PC15, 223 cmbsf | place: Arctic Ocean: Southern Knipovich Ridge | collected 2010 | reverse complement strand
AGGCTACTTGCGATTGTGTTACGCCGCCAGCCCCGTAGGCAGCGATCGCCCGTTCTCGAATTTCCTGTGATGCAATTGCCATGTTCACCTTATCGGCATTCCCGCATCACAAACGTGAATTGCAATAATTGTTTGTCCTGAGCTTGTCGAAGGACACGAATTGAAGAAACATCGAAGTTGCGGGCGAGTCCAACAAGGGCTCGCCCGTTTTTCTTCACCGCTTCATTGCCATGCTCCTGCCCCTCACGCTTTTTCTTCTTTTGTTTGGAGCAGTTTTCACAATTCTTGTCGCATCCTTGCTACTGCAATGCCTTGGTCCATCGTCCGGCTGCATCGGCATAGCACGGCTATGTCTGCTTCGCCGTCCTTGCTCCAAGTCATTTCGCGACGCACTTCTGCGACAACTATTATGAAAAATGCTCTAGCGGCGGGCAGCTGGCCCGGCTTTACTCCCACAAACGAATCGCCAGTTGTGCGGCGACCATCGCGTCGGACGCTGCGTTGTGATGGTCCAGGTCCAGATTGTAATAGGCGGCCACGGTGTTGAGCTTATGGTTGGGCAGGTCGGGCAGTTGTCGCCTGGCCAGGCGGACCGTGCAGATCCATTTAGCCGCCAGCGGCGGGTGGCCCATCTCCCCCAGACACGCCTCCATCACCCGCCGGTCGAACGGTGCGTTGTGGGCGACCAGCGGCGTGTCGCCGATTCGCGTTTCCAATTCTCCCCAGAGTTCTGCAAAGCTCGGCGCGTCGATCACCATCGCCGGTCGAATGCCGTGAATCGCGATGAAACGGGACCAGAATTCGCTCGCCGTCGGCCTGATGAGGCTGTCGAACGTCTCCACGATGCACCCGTCCCGCACGCACGCCAGGCCCACCGTGCAGGCGCTTTGCGGGTTGGGGTTAGCCGTCTCGAAATCAATCGCCGTAAAATCCACGGCTGCACTATACACGATACACGAAAACCCGTCTCAACCATTCCCGCTCCATGCCGTCACAGAAAGTTGATGGACACACCTGGCCCGCATATCCATGACGAAAAACCAATCGCCTGTTGATTCCCGAACGAAAGCCGTGACAATAACGGGCGGAGAAGCGAGCTCCGCTCAGCTTTTTCGTAGCGACGTGAATGCGGGTGCATCCCGTTGATTGGAGAAAGATACGATGAGTGAGAAACCGAAAAAGAAGTCTCGAAAAAAGTCTCGAACGAAAACCTCTGCGGCGTCGAAAAAATGGAAATGCGCCAGCATGGCCCTGGCCAAGCGTAGAGAGCGTATCTTTGTGCGCGGGATCGACGCGGACGGCCAGATCGTGTTCGAAAAATCTTTCGGCTACGATAAGTGGTTTGCGGATCTCCACCCCGTGGTTTGCGAAAACGAATTCCGCCACAAACTTGGAATCGTGAAGGTCTTCTTAAAACGGTACGGCGATGACGGCAAGCTGCTCCATGACACTTTCCATGATTATGCTCCCGAAAACGGCGAGTACATTTATGGCGAGTGCCGTTTCCCGTACGCCAACCCAGGCTCAGCAACCCTGAACGACATGTACATAGCCCGTTATTAAAGATCCACCTTAGGAGAATATTTATGATACGGATCGTAACCAGTAAATCCGGTGCGCATCTGACCAACACGAATATCGCCCTGCGTGTGGGGTCGAACGGGACATGCAAGGTTTCGCTTCGGAGCGGCCGCAAGGAGATTTCCCTGAGCGCAGCCGGCGCGCGCAACGCCCACTACGCCGTCGTCGGCAGGAAAACTCTCGACAGCTTCCGCCTGGTCAAGGACGGCACGAAAGTCCGGCAAATCGACACCCTCCACGGCAAGGGCCAGCGCCTCGTCCTCACGTCGGTGGACAAAAAAACCCTGTCGACGCCCGTATATCGAACGATCACGTACGAACTCTACGACGCCCATCCTTCCAGCGTTCTGGTCCGCTCGTACTACTACGTTCTGGACCCCAAGGCCCAGATCAAGATCGACAGGATTGTCGACGCTCACATGCTTCTGGACTCCAGCTGCGCCGGCGGCCAGACATCGCACGCCTTCTGGTCCGCACAGACCTGCGCCGAGATCCGCGAGCACTTCCTGATGGAGATCACGGAGAACTTCTACAGACAGAACTTCACTGGCTTTCTCGAGTCGGCCGAGGGCCCCGGCTACGATCCCGACTATCGCGGCGGAACTGAGGTCGGTTACGGCGGCGGGTTTCCAATGGTCTACCTCTGGAACAAGCAGATGGGCGTCGCTTTGGGAACTGTGGAACGCGATTACGTTCTCTGCTCGCTTCCGGTGCGCGCCCATCGCGAGGAGCCGGTCGAAATCAACTTTGAACACCAGCCAAGATACGCTCTGTCGATCACGTCTCCGATTTCTTCCCCGCAGCTAATGATCGGGGCGTTTGGGGGCGACTATTTCGCTCCTTATCAGGAATACTCCTCGTTCCTCGGCGAGCAGGGGCTGACCTTTCCCAAGGGCGTCAAGGAAGCCTTCGAGCCGAGCTGGTGCACTTACGGGTACGAATCGGAATTCACGATGGACGACGTTCGCGGTATCCTTCCCATGCTCAAGGAAATGGGTATCAGGTGGGTGGTCCTGGACGATCGCTGGTTCGACAATGACGGGGACTGGATGCCGCGCAAGGATAACTTCCCCGGCGATACGCTGAAGAACTTCGTCAAGGAGCTTCACGACGAGGGTTTCAAGGTCATGCTCTGGTTCATACCGGGCATCTTCACCGGGCATTTCGATTACGCCCAGTGGGTCAAAGAGCACCCCAGGGTTCTCAAGGAAATCTACAAACACCCGTGGATCAAGCACTCGCGCATTACCCGGCAGCACCCGGAGTGGACGATCCGCGACCGCAACGGGAAGATCGAAAAAACGAAGCGCGCCACCGAATACATGTGCGGCGCCTTGCCGGAAGTCATCGATTATTACCGCGAAATGATGCGCCGCTTCTTCGAAGACTACGACATCGACGGCCTCAAGATGGACGCCCTCTACACCGTTCCGCCATGCTACGCACCCGAGCATCAGCATAAGGATCCGATGGATTCTCTCAAGGGCATCGAGAGCATCATGCGCACCATCTACGAAGAGTCCATCCGTATCAAGCCGGGCGCCGTTCTCATGTTGTGCCCGTGCGGAACGCCGCCGACCCCGACGATCATGGCCTATCAGAACCAGGCCGTCACCGCCGACCCCAACAGCCCCTGGGAATGCCGCTCCTATCACAAACTCATGTACGCCATGATCGGCCCGGGCGCCGCGATCTTCGGCGATCATATCGAACAGATCAGTTGCTGCGACAATTTCGCTTCACAGGTCGCGCTGGGCTCGGCCATGGGAACGCGATTCCACCCCGACGGCCGCGATAAGGAACGCGAGCAGGGTTACGGGCTCTACTACGTGGCCCCGTTCGATCAGAAGCGCGTCGACGTCTATAAGAAATGGGTGAGCATTTACAGAAAGCACAAGATCTCCAAGGGCGATTATGTCAACTGCTACGACATCCAGCACACTTCGCCCGAGTCGCACCTGGTCGCCAAGGGCGAGAAGCGGTACTACTCCTTCTTCCACGACGAGAAGGCCAGCCGCGGCCACCCCCTGCGCTTTAGCGGAAAGGTGGAGTTTCGTTGCCTCGATAAAGGCCAGCGCTATCGCGTGTACGACTATGTGAATGACGTGGACATGGGCACAGTCGAAGGCCCCACGGGCAGAATGAAGGTCGAGTTCGACGACGACCTGTTAGTGGTGGTTACGCCGCTCAAGGGAAAAAAAGCTAAGAGAAAAACCGCGAAGAAAGCGCGTTAGCAGAGGCATGTTTTCGTCACAACGTGGCTTCGTGTGGTTACTCGGATAGGCTCTTAGTCGAGAAGTGCGGTTCTCGCCTGGCAATTTTAATGCAGAGTTCTTTCTTCGTATACCGGGCACAGTAAATAAATGCGCTCGCGTGCAAGCCGTGCAACCCGATATCTTGCGATTTACCGCGTAGAGCGAGCAACTTGCTTGCTCGCGGAATTTGCCACGGGCAAACTAGCCGCGATTGTAAGCGAGCGGTTTTTCTAATGAGTGCCTGACCGAACGTTTTTCTAATGAGTGCCTGCTCGCACTTGCTGTTAAAAAGCCGGTTGATGAGTCCCGGCTTTTTGGGACGAATCGGCCGGAAATGTTTTTGCGCGATCGTAAGCGAGCGGTTTTTTTAAGAAACAACAGCAACCGCTTACTCACGTGCGCGGCTAGTTGCGACGCCGCCGCAACATCGCCATCGCACCCAATCCCAGCATCGCAAGTGTGGCAGGTTCGGGGACGGCCGTGACGGACGAGGGACAGGTGTCCTTCCATCGGGCCAAGAGCGCGCCCAGATCCGCGGCATCGACGATCCCGTTCGGCGCGCCCACCGGCCGTGGTTTTCTGTCATACTGACTCTTCAGGTTCCTTTTGCGTAGGCGCATAAGACGGGAAATGGGTACAATCTCTCCGTTCAATTCACTACGGGAGATTCGGTGGAAAGGAATACACATGAATGCCAGGGACGTAAAGAAACGGCAGCGACTATTGCTGGAGTTCCTTCGGGAGCAGACCTGCAATGGAAAGGGATTTCCTGTTGAGCTTAAAGTTGGAAGTGGAGAGAAAGTAACAGGCCGATGCTTAGAAGTGTTTATAGAGATGCCCTTAGGTCGTTTCCAGAACACCAGAGCTAAGGAACTCTACCAAAAGATAAAAGAAGCCTATGGCATTAATGGTATAGGGCAGATTATGCGTGTAAGCAATAACCGCATCACTGTCGAGCCATCTGATGGCCGAAGTTTGTGGGACATTTTTCGTTCTGACTTAATAAAGTTGCAACGAGACAACTGCGTATCGTTCAGCGTATACGACGGTATCAGCCTAAGTCCTAACGGTTTGTTGGTATCAGATCATGGATTGATCGAAACAGTTCATGTTGAAGCCAAGGGCGATGAGTGGCTGGACCAAACATGGGTACACAGATTTTATGATAAACATCCACTTTTAGTTAAACTCAGCGCTCCGGCTCTGGTGGTGCTAGGTGCGGTGCTGGCAGTAGTACTTCCTAAACTCTGGGAATGGCTTTGGCCTTCTCCACCGGCCACCTAGCCTTATGCTGTAGCCGCGTCGGTTTTCGACGTCAGGGCCGGTGGGCGGGGCAATGTATCGCAAACGGGGTGCCACCTTCAAGCGGAACAAAGTGAAGCTTGTGGGTGCTCGTCGGATGCGTTCCGACTTCATGGGTCAAACAGACAGGCGGGCCTGCGTCTCGCCGCTAAACGAAGAAGCAAAAAAACTCATGGCCACGCAAGCGTGGACCATGGCACCCAATTCGAACGTTTTTCTCATATTCGTTACATTCGTCCTTCGACGAGCTCAGGATAAATAATTCGTCCTTCGGCAGACTCAGGACAAGTGGACAATTCTTTTGTTGTTGTTCTCTGCGGTGAATGTTGATGCCGTTTTATTCGTTTCATTCGTGTAATTTGTGGACAATGCTTTTGTTGCTCTCTGTGGTCTCTGCGTGCTCCGCGGTTCATGTTTTTGTCATACCGTTTTTGCGCGCGCACTTTGGCCACTTTTCGCGCAAGACGCGGTGTAAAAATCAAATTTTATTGCCATCGGCTGAACAAGGGGTTGGGAATTTGAAAAACCGCGCGCGGTGCCGTTTGCGCGCGCAAAACAGGTACACCACCAGTAAGGGTAGAGGGATCGCGCTACGCGCGAACCTCTCGATTTGGGATTTCGGAATTCGGAATTGAGATTGAGAAGCAGAAACGACAAAAACAACGGCCGCGATTGCATAGCCCAATTAACCAGTTAACCAATTCACCAGATAACCAATGAACCAGCTAACCAATCAACCAGTGAACGAGTGCTGTTGTTCTGGTCATTGGGAACTTGGGAACCTGGGACTTGAGAGAATGTCGCAGACAATGCCAGCGAAGGCACTAACTCTATTAGCTCAAAAGACATGTCGCTATCGAAGCTTGTACTTTCCCGCACCCGGCCGGACCGTTCGGTGCGGCTATGTACGTTTTGGTACGCTCTCGTACGCTCGAGAACATTGCGGAACGATCGAGTACTATCCGGGACGGCCGGGCAAGAGTATCTTAGGATTGAGATTTCACCGAGCCGGCGCACCTGCCGACCAACCTCGGCAGATTCTGGCCCATCTCGCGCCGGCGACAAGAACAGTTTGGCCGAATTGCATCAAAACCCTTGCATTTGATAGGGCTAACTCGATATACTGCTTCGTCCATCATGACACAAACGAGAACAATCAGCCTGGGTCGAACGGGCTGGCTCTTTGCGGGCCTGCTGCGGATGCTTCGCGCCGTGAACTGGCCCATCCCCAAGCGTTAGACGTATCTCCTCGCCCGCCAGAAGGCTGTAACTCGGCTGGCCAGACCCCGGAACACCACCGGATACCCGATACCCTTAACCCGATACAGAAAGTTCCCATGCAACGTACGAATATCCGCAACATAGCCATCATTGCACACGTAGACCACGGCAAGACCACGCTGGTCGATGAGCTGCTCCGCCAGAGTGGGCAGTTCCGCCAGAGCGAGCTGGCCGGCGAGTGCATACTCGACTCGGACCCGCTGGAACGGGAGAGGGGCATTACGATTCTGTCCAAGAACTGTGCGATCGACTACACCGACCGTAGCGGACAGAAGGTTCACATCAACATCATCGACACTCCCGGCCACGCCGATTTCTCCGGCGAGGTTGAACGCGTGCTGCGAATGGCCGATGGCGTGCTACTGCTGGTCGACGCGTTCGAGGGTGTCATGCCACAAACACGATACGTGCTGTCCAAGGCGCTCGAAGCCCACCTCGCGCCGCTGGTGGTCATCAACAAGATGGACCGCCACGACGCCCGGGCCGACAAGGTGCATGAAGAAGTATTCGACCTGCTCGTCGAGCTTGGCGCCGAAGACCACGCACTGGAGTTCCCGGTGATCTACGCTTCTGGCAAGAACGGCTGGGCCACGGCAGACCTGGAAATCGCCGAAAGCGAAACCGCAACAAACATTCACGATTTGTTCGACGCGATTATCACCTACGTGCCCGCGCCCGATCTCGACGCCGACGCGCCGTTGCAGGCGCTTATCACGACGCTCGATTACAGCGACTATGTCGGGCGGATCGGCATTGGGCGGGTGTTCGCCGGAACGCTGCAGGCTGGGCAGAACATCAACGTAATCGACCGCGAAGGCAAGCAGACGATCCAGAAGATCGGCCAGCTTTTCCGCTTCCAGGGCCTCGGTCGCATCGAGGTCGATCAGATCGACGTGGGCGACCTGTTCGCGGTGGTCGGGCTCAAGCAGGTGGACATCGGCAACACGCTGGCCGACCTCGAAAAGCCGGTGGCGCTTCCGCCGGTGACTATCGACGAGCCGACGCTGAAAATGACGTTCCGCATCAACAACTCGCCATTCGCCGGTCGCGATGGCAAGTACGTCACCAGCCGCCAGCTTCGCGAACGGCTGGACAAAGAGCTGCAATCGAACGTCGCCCTTCGCGTGGAAGACAACGGCGACGAGTTCATCGTTTCAGGGCGCGGGCTGCTGCACCTGGGCATCCTGCTGGAGAACATGCGCCGCGAAGGTTACGAACTGTCCGTCGGCAAGCCGGAAGTGGTGCTCCACATCGACGAAAACGGCAAGCGGCAAGAACCGCTCGAGCGATTGGTGATCGACGTACCGACCGTATCGGTCGGCGCGGTGATGCAACTGGTTGGCGACCGCAAAGCCGAGATGACCCACATGGACACCACCGCAACGCGAACGCAATTGGAGTTCGTCATTCCCGCGCGCGGGCTGATCGGGCTTCGCAGCCGCATGCTTACCGCCACTGCCGGCGAGGTGATCATGCACCATCGCTTCGAGTCGTACGGCGCCTTCCGCGGCGAGATGGCCAAGCGTGCCAATGGCGTGATGATCGCCACCGAGGCCGGCCGGGTGACCGCCCACGCGATGGAACAGCTATCTGATCGCGGCATGATGTTCGTCGTCCCGGGCGACGAGATTTACGCAGGCCAAGTTGTCGGCGAGCATTGTCGCGACAAGGATATCCCCGTCAACGCCGTGCGGAAAAAGAACCTGACGAACGTTCGCTCAGCGAACAAAGACTTCACCGTCACGCTCAAGGCGCCGCGGCAGATTACGCTGGAATACGCACTGGAGTACGTCGAGCTCGACGAACTGGTCGAGATCACACCCGGCAGCGTCCGCATGCGAAAGATGCACCTGAAGGAAAACGATCGCAAGCGGGCCGCACGCCAGTCAGCATTTAACTAAATTAGAAAAAATGAATCGCACTGAGCTGCTGACAACCCTGGCCGAGCAAATCGCAGCACTGCGTCTGCCGCACCCTGCGCGAGTGGCGATCGACGGGCCTACAGCCGCAGGCAAGACCACGCTGGCCGGGGAGCTCACCGAGCAGCTCGAACAACTCGGCCGGCCGGTGATCCGCGCCTCGATCGACGGCTTCCATCATCCCAAGGCGCATCGGTATCAGCGCGGGCAAAGCCCCGATGCGTATTACCACGATTCGTTCAACTACCCGGCCATCCGGTCGGAAATACTCGAACCGCTCGGGCCGGGCGGGTCGGGCGTCTATCGACCGGCCGTGTTCGACTTCCGCACCGACTCGCAAGTGGAAAGCGAAATTGCCCAAGCCGATTCGCGCGCGGTGCTGCTGTTCGACGGCGTGATGCTGCTGCGAGCCGAACTCGACGACTGCTGGGATTACCGCATCTTCGTGCATGTCGACACGCATACCTCGGCCAGTCGCGCCGAGCGGCGAGACCTCGATCGGTTCGGCTCGGCCGATGCGGTCCGCGAGAAATATCTGGGCCGATACATGCCCGCCCAGCAACACTACGTAAGCGAGGCTCGCCCGCACGAACGGGCCGACGCGATCGTCATCAACGATCAGCCAGACACCCCAACGCTGCTGCAGCCGCACGAGGCGGCAGACTACAACAGGCGCACCACTTCGCCGCCCGCGAACACCTGATCGCCTTTGGGTGGCCAGGACCATTTCGCACCGCTTTGGGTGTCCTTGTACGTCACTTTGCCGACGGCGTCTTCCCCGGCGGCCTTCAGTGCGTAGATCACGCTGTCGCCCTCGGTGAACTCGACGTTGAGCAGCGCCACCTTGCCGAATCGCGCCGCCGAGAAATGGCTGTCGACCAGGAACAGCCCGCCCTCACCTTTGCGGCCCTTGATCTTGATCGACTTGATCGTCGCCGACGGGTTGATGAAGTCTCCGCTGTCGGCTGCGTGTCGCTCAACGTCGTCGGCAATGCCGACCAGCAGATCGCTGCCCATCAAGGCCGCGAACGTCAGGCCGCCCGTCCCGCCGAATGTTCGGATCGTGCTATTGATCGCCGTGCCGAACGTTGTCAGCTTGCCGATCGAAAGGCCTTTGGCGTTGGCGCCGTGGAGTGTGATCTCCGCACTCAGATCGCCCTCAAGCAGCGGGTCGCGCTTGTTGCCCTTCAGTGTGAGGCTCTTCAGCCAGGTCGCGCTGAACGAACCGCCCTGCCACTGGGCTGCCTTGATCGAACCGGCACTGGCGGCCAGGACCATCTGCGATCCTGCGATTTGCCCAGCGACCGAAAGCTTGCCCAGCGAAACGCCCTTGGCGTTCTGTGAAGTGAGATTGAGATTGGCGCCCAGGTCGCCGCGAACGCCATTCTTGCGGTCGCCTTTGATCGAAAGCGAGGAAATCCACGGCCCGCTCAACGTCCCGCCCAGCCACTCGATGACCGTAATGCTCTTGACGCCGGAGCTCAAGATCAGATCGGTTCCCGCTCCCAGTCGCCCGGCCTTGATCGACATCGCCTTGGGGCCGGCGCCGTCGATGATGATGTCGGCCCCGCCCGTGACGTTTCGAATCTGGATCGCCCTGACCCAGCCGCCCGTAACCTCGATGCCCGCACCGACCAGGTCCGTCGTTTTGGCTTTGATCGCCTTCAACGAGCCGCCTTCGACCAGAATACTCCCGACCGTCGTGCCAGCCTTGCCCTTGGTCTTGATCGAAAGAGACGACTTCTCGCCGGTCCCGGTCAACACCAGCTTGCTCAAGTCGCTCTGGCCCTCGCCGTTAAAATACAGCGTCCCGCTCCCGCCGCCGCGAAGCGAAACGGTCACCGAATCGCCGTCAGCATCTACGAACTTGGCGTTGCCCTTCGCATCCAGCAGCACGATCCTGCCGGAACTGATCGTGACCGTGGCGATGTTGCTATCCTGCTTTCCGTCGTTAGCGACAAAGGTGAAGCTGTCTCCGCCCGTCCACTCCGGCGCGGGTGCATATAGGAACGACCCGTCGACTTCCATGACGACCGCGCCGTGTGACGGGGCACTGACGATGGAGAAAACAAGCGGGTCCGAGTCGCCGTCGACGGCGCTCACGGCCGAGATAAGCGTCTCGCCAGGGGCGATCTGCTCGGAAAGAGCCGAAGCGACCGGAACTTGATTGACCGATGAGACAAGCGTGATCTGGCCGGTGCTGAACGAGGCATACCCCGCCCCGCCGGCCGGTGTGATACTGGCGGATATCGAATACGATCCGATCGGCAGGCCCGTAGTATTCCAGTTGAAGCTGCCTGCCGTGGCGACAATACCGCTCGCGATTATTTGCGTGCCGTTGGGGCCGTGGCTTCGCAGCAGCACTGTTTCGTTCGCCGCCCCGCCGGACCATTCAATACGATAGACCTCGCCCACCGATACTGTGGCCGCACCCGAAGGATTGGTCAACTCCACCGGCCCGGCACCGACGGATGGTTCTTCCACGATTCCCCTCAAATTGAAATGGAATGGATCTTCGTCGGCGTCGTTGGTCGCAAAGCTCAACGTTCCGCCGAACGTGCCGAGCGAACCGGTCGCCATGCGGACCGTAAACGTATCGGAGGCCCCAGCCACGATGGTCACCGAAAGCCCTTCGCTCAGTGAAAAACCGGCCGGAAGCAATACACTGCCCAGGCTCAGCGTATCAGTGCCGTTGTTGCTGACGGTAAACGTTTTTTCCGCCGGGCTGGTACCCAGCAGGACCGTTCCAAAGTTAACAGGAGATACCCGGTTGTTCGAAATATTGTTTCCCGACAGCTGCACCGATATTTCCGGCGAACGGGCGTTGACCTGTCCGCTGATGTTGAAGCGGAACGGGCTTTCGTCAGCGTCGTTGGTCGCAAAGCTCAACTGTCCGGTAAACGTGCCGGTCGTATCGGTCGCCATCCGAACGGTGAACGTATCGGACGCTCCCGATGCGAGAGTCGTCGAAAGACCCTCGCTCAGAGAAAAACCGTTCGGCAGCAAAACGCTGTCCAGGCTCAGCGTATCAGTGCCGATATTGCTGACGGTGAATGTTTTTTCTACCGGGCCGGCGTCGAGCAGAACCGTACCGAAATTAATCGCAGACGCCTGGTTGTTCGAAATATTGCTTCCCGACAACTGGACCGATATTTCTGGCGAATTAACGCTTACCTGGCCGGTAATGGCGAAGTTGAATGGGTCTTCGTCGGCGTCGTTGGTCGCAAAGCTCAACTGTCCGCCGAACGTGCCGACCGCAGAGGTCTGCATGCGAATCGTAAATGTGTCGTCCGCCCCAGCCGCGAGTGTCGACGAAAGCCCTTCGCTCAGCGAAAAACCGTTCGGTAGCGAAATCCCGCCCAGGGTCAGCGTATCGTTGCCATTGTTGCGGACGGTGAATATCTTCTCGATGACGCCCTGGCCGGCAATAGCCACACCGAAGTCGATCGTAACAATCTGGTTGTCGAAGATTGGACTTCCCGACTGCCAGACCGCAATCTCCGGCGAAAATTCGGCAACCTCGCCGGTGATGGTGAAGCGGAACGGGTTTTCGTCTGCATCGTTAGTCGAGAAGTTGAGCAGCCCTGTAAACGTGCCGACCATGTCGGTATCCATGCGGACCACAAACGTATCGTCCGCTCCGGCGGCCAGGGTGTCGTCCAGACCCTCGACTAAGGTAAAGCCAGCCGGCAATTTCACCAAACCCAACACCAGTGGCTGCTCGCCTGTGTTGCGAACCGTGAACATCTTGATCGGCTCGGACATGAAACGCTCGGTGCTGCCGAAATCGACTGCGGAAGCTTGCCCGCTTTGAATTGGAACTCCAGTGCACCAGACGGCGACTTCGGCCGGCAAGGCCGTCACCTGCCCGCTTATCGCGAACTGGAACGGATTTTCGTCTCCGTCGTTCGTGTCGAAGCTTACCTGTCCGGCGTGATCGCCGACGACGGCGCTGTCGAGACGGATGGTGAACGTCGCGCTCTGCCCGCCGGTGAGTTGGGCGGGGAAGCTGCCTTCCAGCACGAAGCCGGTCGGTAAAATCAGCCCGCCTAGCATGAGTGGCAGCTGGCCATCGTTGCTGAGTGTGAATGTCATGACCGGCGAGGGGGCGTTGTGCTCGACCAAGCCAAAAACAAACGGAATCGATAGGCCGTTGACGATATTCTCGCCTTCCAGCAAGACGGTGATCTCCGCCGGCAAGGCCGTGATGCTCGCAGTGATGGGAAAATTGAATGGGTTGGCCGCATCGCCGTCGAATACGAAGCTCACTTCGCCAGATCGCGTGCCGACGGTCGAGTTTTCCATGCGAACCGTGAACGTGTCGGTCGCTCCGGCGGCCAGTTCGCTCGACAGGCCATCGACCAGAGTAAACCCGGCCGGCAATGTCAAATCGCTCAGGCTCACCGCTCGGCCGGACTCGTTGCGGACGGTGATGCTTCGACTCAGGGCGCCGCCGCCGAACGGCATGGAGCCCAGATTGACCGGGTCGGCCTGGCCGTCGCCGATATCCGCCCCGTCCAACAGAACCCGGATCGCCATCGTGGTGGCCGACGCTTCGTTGGTGTAGAGCGTCGTTCCGACTGAGTTGTACGCGCGAACCCTGTACGAGTAGGTCGCATCCGCAGCCAGGCTGGTGTTTTCGTATTCGATGACGTTCGACCCGACCGTGTCGAGCGGCGCCCACTGACCGCCGACGTACGTTTCGATTTCGAATCCTTCCTCGTTGGAAGATTCATCTGTCCAGTTCAGTGTGATTCGCTCGAACGATCGCCCCGCGGCGGTCAGGTTCGACGGCGCAACGGGCGGCTCTTCGAGCGTGGTGGCCTGGATTTCGTTGCCGTAGGGCGAATCCACGGCCGTGTTGAACGCTCGGACGCGATAGCCGTACGAGGTGTTTTGCGCCAGGCCCGAGTCGCGATACGTCGTATCGCCCACCCCGAGCAGGGCGATCTGGAACCACGTGCCGCTCAGGCCGAGCCTTCGCTCGATCTTGAATCCGTCTTCGTTGTCGGACTGGTCCTGCCACGCCAGATCGACTTCGGTGAGATAGGCCACTCCCGAAAGGCCCAACGGAGCCGCAGGCCCTTTCGACGCGAGCGTTATGGTCTGCTCCGTCGTCCACTGCGAAGCTGCGAAACCTCCGTCCACCGCCTGCACGCTGTAGTAGTAAGCCGTGTTGGTCGCGAATGAAGTCGACGCCCAACTGAGCGACTGGCCGACATTGCCCGGGGCGGCAAGAAACCGATTGCCCCCAGCCAGGTCGCCCATGGCGGAAAGTACTTCCTGCCCGCCTGGCATCAGGCCGATTCGCATATTGTAGGTCAGCGCCGCCGAGGCCGTCTCGGCGTCAGTAGCCGCGTTCCAACTGAACGTGATGCGAGAGTCGTCCACGTTATAACTAACAGCCATATTCTGCGGAACCGTCGGAGCCGTGTTGGCTACGACCCCTTCGCAAATGTAAATGGCGGAAACACCTTCGCCACTGTTATTGCCTGTCAGCAGAATATCCAAGTCGCCATCGCCATCGAAGTCGCCCCAGGCCGCCGAGCCGGAATCAACGCCTACCAGTCCCTGATCGACGAGTTGAAAACCGCTCTCGTCGTTGCGATAGACGTAGCTGACGCTGAGCGATTCGGTCGTACCGGCCAGCAGAATATCCAAGTCGCCGTCGTTGTCGTAATCGCCCCAACCAACCGAGCTGAATTCAACCGGCAGCAGGTCTATTGAAAAAATTTCTCCGCCGGCCAGGGCGATCAGCTCGCCATCTATATTTTCGTAAATCGTTGCGATGCGCTGCGACTCGGTCCAGCCGGTCAGCAGCAGGTCCGGGTCGCCGTCGGCGTCAAAGTCGCCCCAGGCCGCATCGCTTCGGCTGACCTGGCTGAGCGTCGTTTGCGTGTCCGTAAATATGCCGTCGTTATTTCGGTAGAGTCTGGAAACCGGACCCGCGTCCCCCATGCCGGTCAGCAGGATGTCCAGATCGCCGTCGCCATCGTAATCTTCCCAGTCAACCGATCCGGACTCCACTGAAGGCAGCGTTGTGGCGACCTCGACGAAAACGCCAGCGTCGTTACGATAAAGGCTCGTGACCCGATCCGATCCGGTCCAGCCGGCCAGCAGGATATCCAAGTCGCCATCATTGTCGTAGTCGCCCCACGCACAACTGCCCTTGTAGATGCCCTGCAGGGCGGCGCCGATGTCGACAAACACTCCGTCGTCATTGCGATAGACCTTGGATGTGCTCTGCCAGTCTGGCGAGTGGCTGTTGCCGGTCAGCAGAATATCGAGATCGCCGTCGTTGTCGTAGTCTCCCCAGCTACCTGCGCTGAGATACACCTCGGATAGACCAGCGCCGATGTCGACAAATGCTCCGCCGTCATTGCGATAGACCCTGGAAATGACCTCCCGACTCGGTGGTCCGCTGATGCCGGACAGCAATACGTCCAAGTCGCCATCGCCATCATAGTCGCCCCAGCTTGCAAAACCGTCTTTGACGTCCGGCAGGTTCGCGCCGACCAGCTCGGTATAGGTCGCCGAAAGCAGCAGCCGTGGCTCCAGCCGCTCCAGTTCCGGACGGAGAATCGGTACATCTCGTTCGTTCGACATTCGACTGTCTCCCAGAACGCTTCGGCGCAATGCAATGGCTAACCCGCCGGATCACCCGGAAGGCACACCCTTGGCGCAAAGTGTCCAGTACACTCAATGCAACGGTCGTGCCACCCTCCTCCGTATGCATGGTAATTCTTACAGGTCTCTATTTGTAAAGCATTAAGCTGTATAGATAGTCACCTATCGCGCTCAGAACACCCGTTGCCGGGCTCGTGGCGCTCGGTTTTTGCCCTCCGGGTGTCGGCTTTTCGAACGTGGCAGAACGCAGGGAGAGTCTCCCGGCCGCATTGACAGCCCACCCCGCGTAAGATACCGTACGAAGTATGGATATGGAGATGTTGAAGCAACGTTTTACGAGAATGTACGACCGCAGTGCCACCCGCGTTGTGCGGGCGCCGGGCCGAGTCAATCTCATCGGCGAGCACACCGATTACAACGACGGTTTCGTGCTGCCGGTCGCGATCGAAAGGCAAATTGTCGCAGCCGTCTCGCCTCGCCCGGACCGCCTGGTGCGACTGGCTTCGCTGCAGACGGACACCTCGGCCGAGATCGACCTCGACGAATATATCACCCCGGGCCAGCCAACCTGGGCGAACTTCTGCAAGGGCGTGGCGGCCGGGCTGCTGGCCGAGGGCGTGGACCTTTGCGGTGCGGATATTCTGTTCGACAGCGACATTCCTATCGGCGCCGGGCTGAGCAGCTCGGCCGCTCTGGAAGTCTGCACGGCGATGGCGATGCTGGCCGCGGCCGACGCGGTCGGTGTCGTGCCGGACCACCCCCTGGCCGAGTTGTGTCAGCGAGCCGAGCAAGACTACGCCGGCGCCCCGGTAGGCATCATGGACCAGGCGATCTCGATAATGGGGCGCGCCGGGCGAGCACTGCTATTGGACTGCCGCTCGGGCGAAACCGAGCTGATCCCCTTCGATAACCCCGAGCTTGAACTGATCGTGGTCGACACGCGGGTCGAGCACTCCATCGGCGACGGCCAGTACGCCCAGCGCCGCCAGACATGCGAGTCGGCCGCGGCCAAGCTGGGCCTGAACTCTTTGCGAGATGCAAATGCCGATGACTTTGCCGCCTCGGCCCAGCGTGCGGAACTGAGCGATATGGAGCTTATGCGAGCCCGCCACGTTGTCGGCGAGATCGCCCGGACACTCGATGCAGCCGAGGCGTTGAAGGCTGGCGACTACGGCCGATTCGGCGAGTTGATGTACGCATCGCACGAATCGCTTCGGGTTGACTACGAGGTGACCTGCGCGGAACTGGACGCGGTCGTCGAGTCTGCACGCACCTGCGATGGTGTGTACGGCGCGCGAATGACGGGCGGCGGCTTCGGCGGATGTGCGATCATCCTGGCGCGCGCCGATGCGATCGACGCTATCAACGAGAAAGTCTCCGTTGCGTTCGCCAAACAGTTTGGGCGGGATTGCAGTATTTTTAACACCAGGGCGGTTGACGGCGCGGGTCTGATCGAATGACGCAAAGCCAGATCTCTACAAACGCGATAATTGTCAAATCTGCCGCACTATCGGCCCGCCGAGTCAGTATAATACTCTCTGACCTATGGCCTTTATGGAGGCGATTTACTTAGCGAATGGGTGACGTAAGGCGAGATAAACTTGAAGTTGCGCAGGAGCGCGCATTGTTGGTGGGGGTTATTCTGCCGGACTCTTCGGCCGACCCGCGAGATCCGCTGGGCGAGCTTCGCGCGCTGGCGCGGACTGCCGGGGCGGTCGTCGTCGACGAAATCGTCGCCAAACGCCGCACTTGCAACCCCGGCCTGTATGTCGGGTCCGGCAAGGCAAAGCAGATCGCCGACCGGGCCGAGCAGAACGATGTCGACACGGTCATATTCGACAACGATCTTTCGCCGGCGCAGATCCGCGAGCTGGAAGAAATCATCGAACGGAAGGTGATCGACCGCAGCGAGTTGATTCTGGACATTTTCGGCTCGCACGCCCGCACCGCCGAAAGTCGCCTACAGGTCGAACTGGCCCAGTTGGAATACACCTACCCCCGGCTGACGCACATGTGGTCGCACCTCGAGCGATTGGCCGGCGGAGCTACGTCGGCGGCAGCGGCTGTTGGCGGGATCGGGACGCGCGGCCCGGGTGAAATGCAAATCGAAATCGACCGCCGCCTGGTGCAGAAGCGCGTCTCGTACCTGAAACGCAAAATCGCCGAAGTCTATCGGCGAAAGGTGCGAACCATCCGTAGTCGCACCGGTATCCCGTGCGTCTGCCTGGTCGGCTACACCAACGCCGGCAAGAGCACGCTGATGAACCAACTGACCGGCGCGGATGCCTACGTGGCCGACCAGTTGTTCGCCACGCTGGAGACCAAGACGCGGCAGTGGCAGCTCAGCAGCAGCCAGGCCGTGCTACTGAGCGACACGGTGGGCTTCGTGCGCGATCTGCCGCACCACCTGATAGCCAGTTTCAAGGCAACGCTGGAAGAGGCCATCCACGCCGACCTGCTGATTCACGTCGCCGACGCTTCGCACGACCGGGTTATCCAACAGATCGCCGCCGTGGATGAAGTGCTCGACGAACTCGGCTGTAGCACCGACATCCGCATGCTGGCGCTCAACAAGATCGACCGGATAACCGACCCGACGATTCGCACGGTGCTGGCCAGCAAGTACAAGCAGGCTCGTTTCCTGTCGGCCGTGACGGGCGAGGGCTCGGACGAGCTTGCCAGGGAAGTGATCGAACGCACGGTCGGCATGCCGATTCACGTCACGCTCCAGGCCGACTGCCGCAACGGCAGACTGATGCAATACATCGCCCAGCACGCCCAGGTCGAATCGCAGCGCTTCGAAGACACCACCGCACACATCGAGGCGACCATGGATGCTAACCGTATCGAACAGTTGGAACGGTTTGGCGCCGACGTGCAAGTGATCGCCCAGCCGGCAGACTAACCGAGCGGTTTTTTTCTCAAGCAACAACAACCGCTTACTCACGTGCGCGGCTAGCACATCGAATCAATACATAATGAAACTCTACCCATGGGGATGGGTGCCATGCTTCTCTGAGCGAAGCGGAGAAGCATGTTCTTCTGCTTCTTGCTTCTGCTGTTTCTGTGTCGTGCTTTTGCTGTTGTGTTTAGCGGCGGGACGCAGACCCGCCTGTTGCTTAATCTCAGCAACACGGCTTGAAAGCAAGCCATGACACCCGCTATCGCTGCTTTTGCTTCTTCCGTTCAATCCCAAATCCGAATTCCAAAATCCGAAATGAAAATGCCTCGCCACACGTCAGTCGCAAGAAAGCCGGTGACAGACCCACCGGGGCTTTGGTACACTTCGGCGGCTGACGACAGGGAGGTCGTTCGTGACAGTGGCGAAAAACAATTCTAACGATGCTTCACCCGAACCCGCAGAGGCAGCGCCTGCGCTATCCGTCGGCGAAGCTGCCTGGCTGGCAAAGATCGCCGAGACCTTCGCGGACGAGTGGGCCGATGACCTTTCGGCCCGGCTGAGCCAGCCTGTGCAGATCGCGCCGATCGCGCTCGGCGCAGCGACCGCAAACGAACTGGCCCATTGTCACCAACAATTCTGGACGCTTCTGGTCGCCGACAACCGAAATGCCCCGGTCCGCCTGGAACTGCCCCTCCCGTGGGCCCACCGTGCTGTGGATTGCCTATTGGGCGCCATCGAGCCCACCCAAACTCCCGGCAAACCACTGACATCGATCGAGCGAAGATTGCTTCGCAGAATCGTCGCCTCGGCGGCAGCCGCGCTGGGGGTAGCACTTGGCCCGCAGGCGCCTCTGCAAGTGAAGCTCAATGATTCGACCGAAGACGACGAGCCGGGCCCGACTATGGCGACCCTGGTAGCGAATTTCGCCACGGATATTGACGACGGCGAAAGCCAACTCCGCCTGTGGTTGCCCAAACAGCTTGTAACGATTGCGAGCGAGGCACCCGCCGCTTCCCAACCGCAGCAGTCTGCCGACGAGGGGCTCAGTGAACAGACGGTGGATTTTTCCGTGGTCGCGCCGCCTACTTCGCTCCCGGCCGATCAACTCGCCGAACTCGCGCCGGGTGACGTACTGGTGACCGACGCCGACGCCGGGTCGCAAGTTATCGTGCGGCTGGACGGGAAGGACGCGTTCATCGCCCAACTGGGCTCGCGAAACGGTAAGCGGGCCGTCACACTATCGAAAAAACTATCGAAAAAAATCGAAGAGTAAAACCGGACAGACAATCCGGCTATCTCCATATTTCGAAAAGTTTCAAAAAATTTCAAAAAACGTCTGCTGTTACTGCGGAAGGAAAAACAGAATGACCATTCTATTGATCCTGGCTGTCGCTATCGTCGTGCTTTGGGGCGGCGGGACGTTCTACTCCCGCTTCATTGCCCGCAGTATAGGCGAACAGCCAGGCCGGGCCGCTCCGGCGATCGACAAGGCCGACGGGCGCGACTTCGTGCCGACGCCCACGCCGATCGTCTTCGCGCACCATTTCGCCTCCATCGCAGGCGCCGGGCCAATCATCGGGCCGGTGATCGCGGTACGTTTCTGTTCTAAGTGCTTGTAAAGCGCCTTGACTTTCCTCAGGCTTTCACTGGCAATACCTCCCCCGACAAGCCACAGCTTGGCGTCAACGCCGTGTTGCACTAGAAGTCCAAAGGCGCTGATCAGAACGTCCAATCCCTTCAGAGGAAGATGGGAGCCCACGTTCAGAAAGACAACGGAATCACCGGCGTCCAAGGCGTGCCGCAACCCATCGCGAGTAGCATCGCAGCACCGATACAATTCCCGGAAGTAGCCTACGCCGGCCTCGAAGGGCGCACGTATGACACGGCTACGTTCTATTCCGTATACTTCCTCGAGCATCTCTACAGTAGCTGGTGTCTGCACAACGTGCTGGTTGGCGCGGCGTATCAACCATCCCTTCAGCAATCTCACCAACTTGGAGCGGTTCTTCTCCGCCTCGGGTCCCATGCTTTGCAGCACGGCAATGACAGGCTTCTTGTGCCTGCCGGCCTTCCAAACCGCGTACATCCCCGGAAGTGATTGCAGGCCCATCAGCATTACGGCCTCTGATTCAGCAACAAGCGCGTTCACAGTGTGCCTACACAATGCGGTCAGTTGCTTGTCGGGGGCGTCGCCTTTCGCGTTGTTGAATGTGAAGAACCTGCCCTTGAATCGGGCAGGTCGGAACTCGAAACTGGGACTCAACGGCATCTCTCTGTCGACAAGGGGATATGCCTTGATCCGGAATTCCCCAAGACCGTGCAGACGATTCAGCAAAGAGGTCGTCGCGGGCATAAGACAGAAACATAGCACGCCGACTCTGGGCTTGCCGGCCGACAAGCTTCCTCCTGATCTCATTCTCGTCACAGACCAACCTCCAAGAACTGGATCAACGGGAGCGGATAGAGCGGACCTCGCGAACTACTCAAGGCGCATGTCTATCGCCCCGCTCGGGCGCCTCGGGTAGCCCCTCCCGCATGCCTGACACTCAACGCCGGAATCCACCTGGCGCAGATTCTCCGAACGGCAGTCCGGGCAGCGAAGCAACTCCAGCAGCGGCGGAGGACTGTTCCTGGCGCCCCAGGTCCACCTGGCGAGGTGACTCAATACACGCCAGTGGAGCGGATGCTGTCCCAGGTCCTTTCTCTCCTCTGTCACGCATTCCTGAACGCCCCATCCGCAATCCACTTCCGGATTGACGATCTCGTAAGGTATACAGCCTTTCCAGTAGAACCTGATGCTGAAGGCCT
>SDBV01004266.1_pt1 | contig 20680 bp, 15 predicted proteins | sample 2277081 | NCBI WGS metagenome assembly SDBV01 (sample SAMN10402039, study PRJNA504765) | marine sediment metagenome | isolation source: marine sediment core GS10_PC15, 223 cmbsf | place: Arctic Ocean: Southern Knipovich Ridge | collected 2010 | reverse complement strand
CCTCGGCACTCAGAGCTGGAAGATCACAAAGATCGATCACCAGAAAATCGAAGTTATTCCGTGGCGGGGGCCGGTAAAGATTCAACCTTTCTGGAAGGGTGAAACGGTAAACCGGGACAGTCATTATTCGCTGAAGATCGCGGAATTTCTCGAGATGTGCAGCCATCGCCGGGATGATCCCGGGTTGCAGCCTGATCTCGAAAAGGGATACTCCCTCTCCGCCGCCGCTGCCGAGGCATTGGTGTCGTATCTCGGTCGCCAGCGCGTGTCGACCGGTGCCGATATTCCCCACAGACGTCATATGCTGATAGAGCACACCTCTGATCCGGCCACCGCGGGCGAGTTCGAGAAGATCTTTATTCACACGCTCTGGGGAAACCGCATCAACTATCCTCTCTCCTTGGTGCTTGCCGCGCTGTTTGAACGCGATTTTTTTCCCGTGGAAGTGATGTCCGACAACGAGCTTGTCATGCTGCAACTGCCTAACGACGGCCTGTATGAAAACCGGATACCCGGGCATCAGGGTGTGGTCGCCGGAGACATCATCCGCGCCATAGATCCCGCGGAGATCGACCGGCTCGTCCGTGGACAGCTCGAACGGGGCGGGTATTTTGGCGCACGGTTTCGCGAGAATGCGGGGAGGGCGCTGCTGCTCCCGCGCTCGGGGGCAGGCAGGAGAACTCCGCTTTGGGTGAACCGGCTAAAGGCCAAACGACTCATGGAGGCGGTGAGCGGATACCGCGATTTTCCGATCCTGGTTGAGACGTGGCGTACCTGCATTCAGGATGAGTTCGAGCTCGACGAACTCAAGCGACTGCTCCAGGAAGTGGCCGATGGCGAGATCACTATCAGCGAGATAGCGACCGATGCTCCATCGCCTTTTGCCGAGGGCTCGACCTGGCAGTCCACCAACCACCATCTCTACGGCGATGACTCACCCCGCGCGGGCAACCATCTTCCCTCTGTAGATGAAAGCATCCTGAAGGAGGCGGTGTTTGCGGATTCGCTGCGACCCGAGATCGATTCCGAGCTGGTGCGCGAATTCACGAAGAAAGTGCAGAGGATCGAGGGGGGGTATGCACCCCGGCCGGGGGACGAACTTATCGAGTGGGTAGGGGAGAGGATCGCTATCCCGATGCAGGAGTGGAAAGAATTAGTCGACGCGTGCTCTCGGGATCATGGTCTTTCCCATGAGGAGATACTCGATGGGGTTTCGAACCGCTGCATGATCGCGACACTGCCAGGGGCGGACATCCCCGTCGTGATGTCGGTCTCGAGCGTCGCCGTTCTTCACGACGCCCTCGGTGTGGAGGTTGGGGCGTTGGATCTGGCGCCTCTATCCACCGGCCCTGGCCTCGACGAATTGGCTTCCATGGTGCTTGCCCTTATCGCAAGGCGTAAGGCAGATGGCAATGTTGATTCGGAGCCTGACGATTACATGCACCCTGAGATGCTGATCGGACAGTGGCTGTCCTATTACGGACCGGTTCCGCGAGGGATGCCGGCCCGAGTGTTCGGTTTTCAGCTCTCCGATCTGGACGACCTATTGGGCGTTTTGGTCGACACGAAAAGTATCGTGGTCGGTAGATTAGTCGGCGGTGCCGCGAATGATGAGATCTGCGACGCGGAAAATCTCGAGCGGATCCTGGCGTTTACCCGCAGGAGGAACCGCGGGAGCTTTGAAGCCCTGCCGACAGATATGCTGCCGTTGTTTCTTGCCACCTGGCAGGGGGTCGGGCAATCGGGAGATAGTCAGGAGGACATAAAGAAGGTTCTCGCGCCGCTCTTTGGATACGAGGCTCGGGCGGGTTTGTGGGAGGAGGATATTCTGCCGACACGTCTCCTCAAGTATCAGAGCTATTGGCTCGATGAGCTTCTCCGTACCACCGATCTTCAGTGGACCGGCTGCGGAGCGGGTCGAATCTCATTCTCTTTTCCCGAAGACCGCGAGCTGTTCAGTCCCGAAATACCGGAGGACACCCGGGTGGATGAGCAGATCAGCAGGCTTTTTCCCGATCCTGTCGGGCGGTACTCCTTTTGGGATCTTCGCGATCGCTCCGGGATGAAATCGAGTGAGTTTGCCAATGCTCTCTGGAAGCTCGTATGGTCAGGACGTGTCGGGTGCGATTCCTACGAAGCTCTTCGAAGTGGAGTTCTACGGGGATTCAAGGATGCCGATGCTGAGCTGCCGTCCAGACCGAGAAGGAGATCGGCGGGTCTGTCACAGTGGAAGGCGTCGCGGCCCATCGCGGGTAACTGGTACCTTACGCGGGGCGGCTCCGAAGGAGATCTCCTCGACCATGCCGAAACGGATAAAGACCGCATACGAGTGCTCCTTCAACGCTACGGTGTTCTGTTCAGGGAGCTACTTGTCCACGAGCCAAAGCCGATGGCGTGGGGGTATCTTTTCCGCACTATGCGGTTGATGGAACTGTCCGGAGAGATCGTCGGCGGCCACTTCTTTGAGGGTATTCCGGGCATTCAGTTCGCTTCCCCCTCGGCTATCCGCGTCCTAAAAGACGGCCTTGGAGAAAACACGATCTACTGTCTGAACGCCGCCGACCCTGCTTCCCTGTGCGGCGTCGATGTGCCGGCTCTGAAGGAGATCTTGCCCGAGCGATTTCCATCGACGTACTTGGTGTTTTACGGCCGAAGGCTGGTGATCGTCGCCCGCAAGCGAGGCACCGATCTAGAGATTCGCGTGGAGCCGGATTCACCCGATATTCCCGTTTGTATCGAAGCCTTGCGAAGACCTACAAGGCGCAGCTTCAATCCCAGGGGGTCGGTCAAGGTACGAACCGTCAATGGAGAGGCCGCATCCGATGGCCCCTACGGTCCGGTGCTCGAGAAGTGCGGTTTTGTGAAGGATTATCAGGGCTACAGTCTCTGGGCGGTGTAGGCCTTGGCTACTCAAAATCCTCGTCCGGGAGCATAATGACGATCCGTTTGCCATCGAGCTCCACCTTGCCCGTGTTCTTACCGAGCAGACCGGCTGCCTCGAGATATTCCTTGGGGATCTGAAGCCTTCCGGTCTTGTCTATGACGGCGAGTTCCTCGTGGGACTCATCTTCCTCGAGGTGGGTGGAGAGTTCCTGAAACTCGTCGGTGTACGCACGTTTCCTGACGAATTCGCTGCTGGTTCTGCCGTCGCGGATAGCAACGAAACGGTCGACCGCTCGGGCTATACGCCTATCGTGGGTGACCACGACGATCGTTACTCCGAGCTCCCTATTGATGTCTCGAAATACCTTGAAAATGAGATTCGCCGCTTTTGTGTCGATGTTTCCGGTGGGTTCATCGGTGAGAAGAAGCCTGGGCTTATTCGCAAGCGAAATGGCGATGGCGACCCTCTGCTGCTCACCACCGGAAAGCTCGGTGGTTTTGCTCCTCATTCTGTGGGAGAGCCCAACTAGTTCGAGCAGCTCCTTGGCCCTGGCCCGGCGGTTGGGTGCCCCCGCGATAGTCATCGGGACCTCGACATTTTCCAGCGCCGAGAGATAAGGAATAAGATTCCTGGCGTTGTTCTGCCATACAAATCCGACGGAGTCCCTGCGATACTCGATCAGGTCTTTCTCTTCGAACTTGAGAAGGTTTTTACCATCCACGGTAACAGATCCCGCGGTTGGTTTGTCGAGACCTCCGATTATGTTGAGGAGAGTGGATTTGCCGCTGCCGGAGTTGCCGATAATCGCCATGAGCTCCCCGTCCTCGACTTTGAGATCGAGACCCTGGAGAGCGACGACTTCTATGTCACCGGCTTTGTATATTTTTACCAGATTTTCGCAATTAATCATCTTGTCGTTTTACCCCTGTGCGGACCGACCATCCACCCGCTCAATACGCCCGTCTTCCATCACTATAACATGATCGGCAAGTTCGGCCATGTTTGGGTCATGACTTGTCATCACCACTGTAACACCTTCCCGGTCAATAAGGTCCCTGAATATCTTTACTACCTGCAATCCACTGTGTGTGTCGAGCTCCCCGGTCGGTTCGTCTGCAAAGATAATACTTGGATTGTTGCAGATTGCCCTGGCGATGGCAACGCGCTGCTGCTCTCCGCCGGAGAGCTCGTGGGGTCGGTGTATCATCCGTTGTTTCAGATTTACCAGAGAGAGGCACTCCTCTGCCCTTTTTCGCCTTTCGTCCGCTGAATACCCGGAGATGCGGAGACGGAAGTCGACGTTTTCTACCGCGGACATGAGGGAAATGAGCGCCACCGACTGAAAGACGAAGCCGATCTGGTTGCGCCGCAGCTCATCGCGCTGGTTCTCTGACAGATGAGTGATGTCCTCCCCTTTGAAAACCACCTTACCTTCAGACGGGTAGTCGAGAGCGCCGAGCAGATTGAGAAGCGTGGTCTTGCCGGAGCCTGAAGGTCCTTGGAAAAGATTGAAGCTATTTGGCGCAATCGAGATGTTTACTTTGTTGACCGCATAGATCTTTTCACCGCCGACTGTAAAGATGCGCGTCAGATCCTCGGTTTGTATCAGAGGTTCCATGTTACTCCTCGCCTAATTTGAGAGCCTGATGTACGTTGAGACGTGAAATAATAATTTTGAACAACACAATCCCGATGACTATCATAAAGAGCCCGATCAGATAAATCTGCAGGAAGTCTTTGGCCTGAACGACTATCCGGAACGGCGGGACCTGCTCAGCCGACGCGTACACCAATTGGATCAGGGGGACGAAAAGTGCGCTGGCTGCCCGACCTATGACGATTCCCAGCACGATCGCGGTTCCCGAAATCAGCAGGTGTTCCCACACGAGCATCCAGGAAACCTTGCGTTTCTCCATCCCCATCGCGCGGATGATTCCGAACTGGAGCACCCGGGCTTTGAGTGAGAGAATCCAGTAAATGATAAATCCTGTAATGGCGATAACCATGCTTACGAGGAACCCAAGGGTTAGAACTCCGTTGGTACCCTGCAGCATGGGATCGTTTTTCTGTTTGATGATTTCCTGGTTCGCATCGATCAACTCCACCACATCGATGGCGCTCTCATCGATTGCGGCGAACACTTGTGTGCTGGTGGCCGAACGCTCCTTCTTGAGCCACACTTCGTATGGTTCAAGGGCCATTTTCGCCTGGATAAAACTTAGGTTGGCCACCACGAAACGATTTCCGTATCGTCCCGATGTGCCGGATCTATTCGCTCTGGGATTGATCGCGGGCCAGAAATCGATGAACGCATAGATGATTCCTTCGAGGGAGCTTTGACCCGACCAGGTGATGAGTATGGAGTCGCCCTGCTTCAAATCGAACTCATCTCTGAGCGAAGTCGATACAAGCATCGAGCGGGGAGATGACGCCAGCAGATTTAGATAGTTAAACCAGTGGTACGGGAGGAGATCCCTTCTGAACCACGCCACCTTCGAGAACTCGAGGGGCAGTATCGCCATGAGCTCGGCACCCGTGGACTTCCCGCCGGGCATTCGCACCGAGGCGCGCGCCTCTCTGAGTACCTTTGTTGCCGTTTCAACGCCATCGAGCTTCAGGTACTCCTCAAATGGTGGTTCACGGTACATGGGTGCCGCTCGGCTCGAAAAGGAGGCAGCCGGCGCCGCAAATGGATCTGAGAGGGCACCTCCCTCGGCGTTCAGATCTTCCCAGAGCGGTTTGATAACAACGTCGGCGCCGATTCGATACCGGATCTTCTCCTCGGTGTTTCTGTTGATCGTCCGCGCCGACGTGCTGTTGAAGACACCGATCGCCACCGAGAGGATGAGAAATATCATGAGGAACTGCTGAATACCGCCGGATCGCCCGACATGGATAAAGGCTGCATAGGTCGAAGGTTTCCACAAGCGTTTGCCCAGGGTGAAAAGCATGTTGACCAGATACGGGAAGAGCCTGAGTGAGAGCAAACCGGCCCCAAGGATAAACAGCACCGAGATACCGAAGAGCATCGGATCTACCGGCAACGTGCTACCCTGAATACCGGTGATCTCCAGTACCTGCTGCCTGGTGTTGTAGCTGTACAACCCGTAGCCTGAGATGCCGAGCAAGATGATATCGATAAAGTATCGTTTCCAGAACACCGTTTTTTTCGAGCGCATCTTCTGTCTTTTGTGCTCTATGATCGAAGATCTGGAGTAGACGAGAACCGGCAGCAACATGGTAACAAGGAACAGGGCAAGTCCCGCTAGGGCGTAGACATACGCCCTGACAGAGAGCCGAATCGGCAGCGCTACACGCTGAACGAACTCCATGAATCCATTTGAGGAACCGAGGAACATGCAGATAATAAAGCCTGCCAACGGGCCGACAATAAACGCAGCCCCTCCGAGAATGAGTCCTTCTGTTAGATATATGTTGAAAATTTGAGTCCCGCTTGCGCCCCGGCTCTTGAGCACCGCCATCTCGTTTCGTTCGTTGTTGATCACGAGCTGTGACACCATGTAGATAAAAAACACGAGCATGAGCAATACGGGTGTCTGGAGAAAAAGGAGCATGATGTTCAGAGTCTGAGCTCTCGCTTCGTATTCTTCAAAAATCGGCAACACGGGGAAATTGAAGTCGATACGGTATTCGTGAGTGATCCGCTCGTACTTCGCGATCACCTGCAGAAATGTCGCGAGATTTTCGACCTTTATGTCGCTGTAGTCGAGGGCATAGAACCAGTTCACATAGGTCAGGTTCGGGGCATATTGGGCGATAAAGTCTCTTTCGAATACATCGAAATTGATGTGTACGCTGTTGCTGAACGCACGCATGTGGCGGAACCAGAAGAGATCGTTTCCCTCCTTCTTGGTGTACAGCCCGACCACCTTGATCTTGAAGATACCATCCTCGGTCATCATGTTGTAGACCTCGTATTCCCGGTCAAGGGTAAGGTCGAGATTTACGACGGCTTCTTCGCTGGCAACTACTTCGTACACACCATCTTTGGGCTCCGGATCGTACATCCTGCCGTGGGTGATCACGACGTGGTCCTCGAAGTTTTGCAGGGAGTTGATCTGAAGATTGGCTCGTTTGTTTTCGTCATCCGGCCGGGTAGGATCGATAGCGAGCAGATAATCGAGGGTAAGGTGACGGCTCGCCTCGAGTACGTCGAGCCCAAGATCCGGAATCAGCTGGTCTCGGATGGTTTCGTTGACATACTTGTAGAATCGAACTCTCGCGGCATCCGGATTGGGATTGTAGAAATTGTATCGCGCGGAAATCATACCGGGATAGATGTTTCGGTCCTTCTGGAATTGCTCGAGATCGCGCACCAGCATTCGCTGCATGATGGCGCCGGTGTACATCGGGGTGCTGCTGATGAGAGCCACGGCGAGAAGTGAACCGGCTGCGAGGCAGAGGACCATCCAGCCGTTGTGGATCATTTTCTGGAGAACAAGTCGAAACATAGTTTACCGCTATTACCGCAGAACGACGAGCTCGCCCGCCTCGAGACCCTTGAGGACCTCGACTTCAGTGGCCGTCTCTATCCCGGTCTCGATATTCCGTTCGGCCCTGATACCATCTTCCAGCACGTACACATACTTCCTGCCCATATAGTGCTGAACCTGGCTTCGTGGAATGATAAGAGTATTTTCGCTACGCTCGAGGATGAGATACACCGTAGCGGAGTCGCCCTTCTCAACTTCCGGCGGCAGGACGGATATGTCAAAGAGTATCTGCCGCTTCTGCGAGTCCGGTGCATCATAGGGAAACTCGGCCGGAGTCATCACAACCTTGCCGTCGTGCTCGACCTTGTCGATTATCACGCTGACCGTCATGCCGAGACGAAATTCCTGTAAATTGCTTCCTTGGTAGGAAAGGTAGAGCTTCGATCTGTCGGCCACCTGAAACATTGTTTTGTAGGACGGAACGAAATCGCCCTCGTACACGGTGGCGATGTAGATGACTTCACCATCCATTGGAGAGCGAAGCAGAGATTTCTCCAGATTGCCGCGTTGTTCGTCGAGGCTGAGTTGCGCCAGCTGTAAGTCGAGATCGGCAATCTCCAATTCGTATCTGTCGACTTCCAGAAGCTTTTTTCGCTGCAGATTGAGTTCCGCCTTACGGAACTGGATTTCCCGTTGCTTGATTCTCGTTTCGAGATTGTCGGTTTCCAATCTGGCCAGAACATCGCCGTACTCGACGATGTCGCCGTACTCGACGTCAACCGAGGCTATTCTTCCTGTCATCGATTTAAACGATACAGAATACTGGTCGGCGTATACGAAGTACCCGGTTACCCGCACGCTGTCTTCAATGGTGGCGCGTTTTACCCCGACGGTTCTGTAGGTGATTTCCGGGGCTGCCATCACTGGAGGGGCGAGCAGCGCCTCTTCCCTGGGCAGGAGAAAACAACCGGATAGTATAACAGTCAGGAGGAGAAATGACGTCTTTAGCAGTCTCATAATCTATGTTCTGGATTTCCTTAAGATTTTGCCCGAAATGGGCAGTCTGTTACGGCACTATACCATGACCGGTCTCAGACTATCAATGAAACGGATATCATGCAACGAGGAAACATGCGATCTATTTGCACTATTCGGGTTCATAGCCTGACGGTACAAATTGACGAATCGCATTACCGAAAATATATCCAAATAAAAGACTCTGGTTTTCTCCCCTGTGTCTCCCACGTCGGCTGGAACAGATATCTCCACGCGGAGGAGCCGATGACATGGAAAACTGCCCTGGTTGTGAGGGATTTAGGAAGGCCGCGGATATCACCGGTCTTTTGAACGGATTTCTAAAAGATCGTCCCGATATTATCGGTGGCGGCTACAATCTGTATGTAACACCTGACGCCGATGAAACAATGACCAAGGTGTGGAAGGAAAAACGACCGCAGGACGAGCCCTTTATACTTCCGGTGCTGATCCTAGACGATAAGCCAACGTTTACCTACGAAACGATCGAGAAAACCATAATGCATCTCAAAAAATAGCAACCTCGCACCGTGCACATGCGAAAAACCCCTATCGTGTACGGACTTGCGCTGGATCGTACCCGTCAATAAGGTGGTTTTTCGATGTGCCCCATAAGGCATCTTCAAAAACTGCAACCTCGCACCGTGCACATGCGAAAAACCCCTATCGTGTACGGACGTGCGATGGATCGTACCCATCAATAAGGTGGTTTTTCGATGTGCCCCATAAGGCATCTTCGGGGGCTTTAGTTCCCCGAATGTTTCACCAATCCGGCACAGATTGCTTCGACATTTTCGAGGGGCACATCCTGACCAATTTCGGCCTTTAGCCATAGACCGCCTCTGTCCGAACCAAGCTTTCTGACCGCCTCTTCGATGTGGGCGTCTATTTCCCGCGGAGAGCCAAACGGAAACATCTGTCTATCCAGATCGAGGTCGACACAAATGTTACCTTTGCAGACGTCCCGCAGGTTGTCTATGCCGTTTGCCCGCACCTGCGGGTTTACGACATCGACGCCGCATTCCTTGAGATCCATTATTATTTCGAGAATATGTCCGTCGGTGTGCATGTAGATGTAGTGCCCATCTTCCTTCAGGCCCGAATACAATGTCTTGTAACACGGTTTGAGGTACTTGCGCCAAGTATCCGGACTCATCGGCAGACTGTTCTGCATCCCCAGATCGTCACCGAAGTAGATCATCTGCTCTTCTTGGCCGGACTCTCGCAAGTTGTCCCGGATGTTCTCCACCTGCCTCAAGTTGTATTCAAGCACCTTGTCCAGAAGCACCTGCAGCTCCGGTGGTTCTTCAGCAAAGTCCAGCATCAGCTCCTCGAATCCCCTGAGATCCTGAAGCCTGAGATACATAAATCCATGGGGGCAACCCGCGTCCGCAGTTGGTATTTTCAGATCGGCAATCATGTCTCGTGTCGGGACCGGATGTCCGGTGACGATGGATTCCATGCCGTGATGTATGTTTTCCCACTTGCACCCCCAAACATCGATGTGGGTACCCGCTACATAGGTGCCGCTGACTCGATCGTAATCCTTATTTTCAGTCTGCTCACCGAAAAGCGCGGGATAGCGAGAAATGATCGCGCTCAGTTCGTCACGGTACTTTATCCAGGCCGCCGGCAGGATTCCGCACGATATTGGAATACGCTCGGGATTGGTAAATAGCATGGCGTTTTTTCGATCCGACTGTATGTCCATGGATGGGCCCCCCTTTTATCTGCTCGAGAACAAGTGATTCCCAGCATAGCACGGTAGTCCCCGAGTGCGTTTGGCTCCGGTCTACAGCATTATTTCAGACAACCAACGCAAGAGTGAAACTTGACATCTGCCCTGGTTCCGCTAATCTTATATCCATGGTGCATCACCATGAAACCGCAAGAGGGAACACATGAAGAGATTTGTTGTTCTGGCGGCGTTGCTTGCCGCGGTGCCGTTGTTCGTGTGGAGCCAGGTTTCGGGCGCCAAGACCTATGTCATTCCAATCCATGGTGAAATTGGGCCGTCTCTCATGATTTTTGTTCGTCGGGGCATCGAAAAGGCCGAGACGGACAACGCTGATTTTATTGTTTTCGACATCGATACATTCGGTGGCAGGGTCGATTCGGCCCTCCAAATTGCGACGCTTATCGGCTCGGCCAGGTCCGCGGTTACCGTCGCGTTTATTCCCGCAACGGCGGAAGGGACGGGGGTGAGTTGGTCCGCCGGCGCCCTTATATCATTGGCGTGCAACCGGATTTACATGGCGCCTGGTACCTCCATCGGCGCGGCCGCCCCGGTGTATCAGACTCAGGCGGGGATGGAGATGGCCGAAGAGAAAACGGTCAGCGCCGTCCGGACCCAAATGGCCGCACTCGCCGAGAAGAACGGGTACCCCAAATCGGTCGCCCGCGCGATGGTCGATCCGGATGTGGAGCTCATAGAAATCTACTATGGCGAGGACGTCATACTCACCTCCACCGATGACCTGCCCGACCATGAAAGAGAGGCGGAGAAGACCGGCATCAGCTTTGAGCGGGGGAAAACGGTTTCCCGCACGGGCAAGCTTCTTACCCTCACAGCGGGCGATATGGAGAAGTACGGCATCTCTTCGGGGACCGTGTACGACACCGATGAACTCTTCGACGAAATTGCTGTGTCCCCCGCGGGTGTCGTGTACCTCGAGCAGTCGCCTCTCGACCGAGCGGCGGCCTATGTCACGGGTGCGGTAATCACCGGGATACTGGTGCTCGCCGGTCTGGTAGCTCTATACATGGAAGTAACCAGTCCCGGATTCGGCGTCCCCGGGGCCGTCGCGATCATCTGTTTCGCGGTGGTGTTTCTCGGGAGCGCGCTTCTCGGAAACGTCGGTTCTCTGGAATTGCTCCTCTTTCTCCTAGGCGTCGTGCTGCTGATCGTCGAGATATTCCTCATACCAGGATTTGGTATTACCGGGGCGAGCGGGATTGTGCTCATCGCCGTCGCCCTCGTGCTGAGCCGGCAGGATTTTATATTGCCCGAGTTTCCATGGGAGTCGGAGCTTCTAAAAAAGAACCTCGCCACCATAGGGCTTGCCGTCGTCGCCTCGGTGGTGTTCTTCGGCCTGATAATCTGGCGCTTTCCCCATCTTCCTTTTTTCAGCCGGCTTATTCTCCAAAATCCATCACCGGACGGGGTGATCGCCGTTTCTGAACCCGGGTCCGTTCCACCCCACGCCGGTCTCAGCGCCGGCGACCGAGGCATTGCGCTTACTATACTTCGCCCGGTGGGTAAGGGTGAGTTCGGCGGACAGCACATGGAGGTACGGACTGCCGGTGAGTTCATCGACGATCGCGCCGAAATCGAGGTGGTTTCCGTACACGGGAACCAGATCCTGGTAAAGAAGGTATAAGCGTGGGATGGCTGATTTCTCTTACCCTTTGCCTGGCCGGACTTGGGGCGATAATTATTGAGTTTTTTGTGCCCGCCGCCGGTGTCATCGGCGTTCTCGGCGTCGGGAGCATCATCGGCGGTATCGTTCTTGCCTATGTGGGTTACGGATCGGGCGTCGGTGCGGCATTTCTGATCGGCGCGGTGGTCGCGACCCCGGGGGTGATAGCCCTGTATTTCAAACTTTTTCCGAAGAGTTTTGTCGGTCGCTGGCTGATCCTCCGGGCAGAACAGAAGACTGATGACGGGTTTACCGCATATGAATCGAAGAGCTACGACGGTCTTACCGGGGCTGAGGGTATCGCGCTGACTGTCCTTCGGCCATCAGGGATGGCGCAACTAGACGGCGCGAAGCATAGCGTCGTAACTGCCGGAGATTACATAGAGAAGCGTGAGAGGATCAGGGTAATCAGAGTCGAAGGAAGCCGGATCATCGTGGGAAAAGGAGAGCAAAAATGATAGTCGTCTACATCGTTATCGGTGTAATCGTTCTGGTGTTCCTCGCTTTTTTTATCAGGTTCTTCGGTCTCTGGTTCAGAGCCTTGGTGTCTGGCGCGCCGATCAAATTGGGCCGTCTTGTCGGGATGTGGATACGCCGAGTGCGTTCCGGCGTGATCGTGGATGCAAGGATCATGCTTACCAAGGCGGGCATGCAGATCGATTCTGACCTGCTGGAAACCCACACCCTTGCCGGCGGGGATGTCCTCCGGGTGAGCAAGGCCCTGGTTGCTGCAAGCAAGGCGGGAATTGAGCTGCCCTTTGCCAAAGCGGCTGCCATCGATCTTGCAGGTCGTGACGTGCTTGAAGCTGTAAGGACCAGTGTAAATCCCAAGGTTATCGACTGTCCAAACCCCGAGAAGGGCAGGCGAACCATCGACGCGGTCGCAAAGGACGGGATTCAGCTTAAAGCACGCGCACGGGTTACCGTTCGGGCAAACATCGAGCGACTTGTAGGTGGCGCCACCGAGGAAACAATTATAGCCCGGGTTGGAGAGGGCATCGTAACGACCATCGGTTCGGCCGAATCCTACAAAGACGTGCTCCAAAACCCAGACCAAATCTCCCGTGGGGTACTTGAGAAGGGACTCGACGCCGGTACTGCTTTCGAGATCCTCTCTATCGATATCGCCGATGTAGATGTTGGTGAGAATGTGGGAGCCAAACTTCAAGCCGATCAGGCCGAGGCCGACAAGCGGAGGTTCCAGGCTATTGCCGAGCAACGCAGGGCCGCGGCACGGGCCCGCGAGCAGGAAATGTCGGCCCTGGTTGTCGAAAACAGGGCGAAGGTCGTGCTGGAGGAGGCCGAGATACCCAGGGCGATTGCCGAAGCCTTCAGGGAAGGAAATCTCGGTATAATGGACTATTACAGGCTCAGGAACCTCCAGGCGGATACCAGAATGCGTGACAGTATCGGCGGAGAGGCTGGGCCACAGGACCCGGAAGGAGCGAAATGATCAACTTTGTATTCGCTGGACTGATCATCATTCTCGTGCCGACAGCAGTGATGTTTGTACGACGACGGATCATCAACCGCAGGAAGGCGAGGACCCTACACCCGCCGATCAACGGAAACGGCGGCGAGGAAAATATCTCCTCATTGCTCGCCAGGGAAAGTGGAACAGAAGCCTTTCCGGCGGTTCAGGATCTTCCCGAGCGACCCTACTTGGTGAAACGGACCGTGGCCGCTCCGGGCGATGCCCCCCTGCCGCCGGAAACGGATCGTCGATCGGCTACTGACCGAATCGGGGGGTTGCCGCGTCTCAAGCAGGCAATCGTCTGGTCCGAGATACTTGGTGCGCCAAAGGGAATCCGTTCGGAGCAGGATGACTTGTTGGACTGATGACGCGGATACTACCAGCCGGAAAGCTTCCAAACGAACTGCTTTCCGCCTTTCTTGACACCATGTCAACTGTCGACCCATCGGTACTTGTCGGCCCCGGTGTGGGCGAGGACGCGGCGATCATCGATGCGACGGCTTGCGACGCGACGCCCCGAGATCCCTCCAACGACAAACTGCTCGTAATAAAAACCGATCCCATTACCTTCGCAACCGACAAGATTGGGTATTACGCAATCCATGTCAATGCAAACGACATCGCTACGACGGGGGCTGAGCCCCGATGGTTTCTTGCCTCGATGCTGCTCCCGAAAGGCACCTCGGCAGACGACGTGGCCGATATCGGCCGAGGAATCTCGGCCGCCGCATCAGCCATCGGGGTCACCATCTGTGGAGGGCATACAGAGATCACATCGGCGGTGAACCGCCCGGTGATTTGCGGCACCATGGCCGGGATCTTGAGCCGTGGAGCGATTAAGCGGAAGGAGTCAATCCGGCCGGGGCATCGCATCGTCATGACTAAAACCGCCGGCAACGAAGGTACGGCAATCCTTGCCCGCGAGTGCGGAGCGCAATTTCTCCGCCTAGGCATCCACCGGGAGGTGCTGGATGCGGCCGCGGATTTTCTCAGCCGCCTTTCGGTGTTGCCCGAGGCACGTTCGGTGCGATCGACCCAAGGTGTTGCAGCGATGCACGACGTAACCGAGGGCGGGGTGGCGACTGCGCTGCTCGAACTGATAGAATCCTCCGGATGCGGCCTTACGATAGACCTTGATGCCATCCCTGTAGATTCGGTGACCGCTGAAATTTGCGAGGCGGTTCGACTCGACCCTCTAGGGCTCATCGGCTCCGGCAGCCTTCTTCTCGCCGTGGAGGAAGAATCGGTTCGTATTATCCTCGAGCACATCCGGGCTGAGGGAATCGCGGCCGCGGTGATTGCCGAGGTCGTCGAACCGGGGAGAGGGGTAATGGCTCATCGGGCCGGCCATAGCGTTTCACTGCCCCGATTCGAACGGGACGAAATCACGAAAATGTTTGACTAAGGCTTACTTCTCCCTGTCGCTCATAGCGAGAGCATAAAGGGCAAACACACCCGAATAGACCATGAGGGCCGTCCACAACAGTGTTTGAATACCCCAGAAAAGTACCAATCCTGCCGACGCGACCGACGCGAGCACCGATGCGGTGCCGCTCAGCGCCCATCCGAGGATCTGGGCCGATGGGTTTTTGCATACGTGGCGCATCAAAAGTGGAATGGGCATACCGAGAAAAATCCCGGGAAGTGCCACGAGGGGAAAGACAATGAGCCATGAAAGAACAGAAGGCAGCCTGAGCAACGCAGGTACCACGAGTTTCATCCCGAGTGCCGACACAACCAAGGAAGCGATCCCCAGGAGTCCGATCACCAAGAGATGCCGCCTCTCGACACGTTCCGACAGCCACCCGCCGAAACCTGAGACCACCAGCAGGATCGCGAGAACGGTGGTAAAACTCAGTGATGTGTTCCCGGCGAGCGGTATGAGGCGCTTGATCCATCCGATTTCGAAGAACATGAATCCCGCGCCGAGTAACAGGAACATGAGTGACTGCTCTAGTCCTGTTCGCCTTCGCGGCGGTGTGTTTGCTCCGCCGATCGAAGTATGTTCCGGCCTCCTACGGACGGCTGCCGCGATCGCCGGTGTCACGATGATAAGCAGAGAAAAGAGTAGGGCGATGCCAAAGACCAGCACGATCAGGATCTCTCCTGCAAAGTAGAACGGGTACGTGCGCCCGCCAGTGGCTTCGTACAGCTCCTTGAGCGTGCGCCAGCGGACAAAGCGGTTGAAGTACGGTCTATCGTCCCGCGGTGCGCGTATGTCGGCATAGTATGTTGCGGTGAAGGTATCCGATCCTCGCTCCAGGTCGGCAGCCAGAGCAGAAACAGCATCGTAGTATATGGCGTCGGATCTTCGATTGTGCCGGTTCGCTTCGTTCGGTTCCATCCCATTCAGATACACAAGGTCGAACCCATAATCCGCGGCAAATTTTCTGATTGAAAACGCTTCGGATTCGCCGATCGGCTCTTGTTGCATCATCAGTAGATAGGTGTTGTAGCTTTTCAAGATGCATATCTGTTCGAAGGGACTACTGTAGCCGGCCTCACTGAGGGCCTCGAACGCGATAGCCAGGGTTTTCAGGGAATCCGACGGCGGAAACTGGAGACGGCGACTCACAGAGAGAACTCCACCGGGCTTGAGATGACTCAGGAGCTCCAGGAAGCTCTCCGATGTAAGCAGGAAATCCTCGTTTATGCTCGCGATGCCCGGAATTGAGCTTCCCGGGTGATCTATCATGATTATCTCGTACTGCTTTTCGATCCGCCCCATGCTGGTACGAAGCGGGCCCGCGGCAACCGACACACCGAATTGTCTATAATGTGCCGCCACAGCGGAGGCACGCGCGGGCAGAAAATCGAGCACGTCCACTTCCGAGGCCCCTGACGCAAGAGCGGCGGCGATCGCAGTGCCGCCGCTCTCCAGGAGAACAAGCACCCGATCCGGATGCGGCACCAAGGCAAAGGGTGCGGCACCCACACAGGCCAGGGCGAACTGGTAATCAGCGGCTCCTGCCCCGGCGTAAAGAGAAACCGGTGAGCCACCGTCGGTGAAGAGTCCCGTCTGCGCAGGGATGGGACCGCGGTATGAGAGGCTCAGGCCCGGCGCGGTGTGGAAACCACTCCCATCGTAGGCGTCGACCCGCCCGGCGATGCTTTCATCTGTCGACAGAATACGGGCGTTGGGGTGCTGCATGAATTTTTCAAGCTCTTTGTAGGAAGAGGGAACCGGATCCATGTCAGGAGCAATCAGGAAAAGACACGCCACCGCGGCCATAAAAGCGGCCGACCCAATCCGCACCCCGATTCTGCCCCGGAACAGCGACGGGGCCGCTGCAATGCTTGCCGACAGCAGGACGCATCCGCTGAAGCCAATCACTGGAAGCAGCAGCGCCGGCATTACCGCTCCGGCAGCGCTGCCGGTCATCGATGCCGCGTATACGACGCCGGGACTGAATGTCCGCTCCGCGAAACCGATGGAAGTGACAACGCCGGCAAAGAAAAAGGGAACCGCAAGCAGCAGAAAAATGGCGGCGAGGTACAGCGCCTGGAAAGCTGAGAATGGCAGGCTAATCGCATCGAAGGGGATGCGTTGGTAGAGGATCCAGGAACCGAGAATGCTTGCGCCGGCGATCAGCGGAAGCGCCCTCCTTCGCGCGGTATCGGGCCCTTGCCGCGCGGTATCGGGCCCTTGCCGCGCGATTCTCACATGCATCCATACTCCACCGGCGCTGTAGCCGAACATGGCGATGCTGATCACCATAAAAGCCAGGTGAACCCATTGCGTGATTGCGAACGAGCGCTGAAGGAGGACTTCAAAGAACAGGGTCGAAAGGGAAACCGCGAATACCGAGAAAATCGGCATGCCTAATCCAGTGCACGGCCGGTCATTGGTACAAAGAGCACGCCGGTGATGTATTCGAGAGGGTAGTCGTCCCCCTTTTTTTGGATTAGTACCAGATCCTGGAATCCAAACGGATCACCCATGGGCAAGATAAGGCGGCCGCCTTCCGCGAGCTGATCCAGCAGGGGTCGAGGGATGTGATCTACCGCCGCGGTGATCATGATCGCGTCGAACGGCGCTTCTCCTTCCCAGCCGTGGTATCCATCGGCGTTTTTTGTTTTGACGTTTGTGTACCCGAGTTCCTCGAGAGCCTGGCTTGCTGTTTTGTGGAGTGTTTTCTGGATTTCTATCGAGTAGACCTGGTCCACAATAGAGGCAAGTACCGCTGCCTGGTACCCGGATCCGGTACCGATCTCAAGCACGCGGAAACTGTTTTCGAGCTCGAGGGCTTCGGTCATCAGCGCCACGATATACGGCTGGGAGATCGTTTGCCCCTCCCCAATGGGGACCGGGTGATCCCGGTACGCTTGGTTTCGTTGGCTCTCCGGCATGAAGAGGTGCCGCCGAACCCGTCTCATCGCCTCGAGCACAGCATCGTCATGAATGCCTCTGGCCTCGATCTGTTCGGCGACCATCGCCATTCTTGAGTTTGTAAGCTCACGATTTTCTTCGAACCCGACTCTACCCATTCCTGCGGCGTTGCCCCGGGCAGGGAGGTCCGAAACAGCACATAGAAGCAGCAGCCCCGCAATTGCTTTGAGCGTCATATAGCATCCCCATGGCCGGTGCGTCGCCTACCTGCTGGATAGTGATTGTCCGATGTACGCATGACGCTCTCTAGTATAGGACAATCAGCACCGTCGTGCCATATCTATCCCGCTACGGCCGCCTTCATGGCGTGCCATTTCTTCCACTGGTACCACTGCTCCGGGTGTTCATACACGTGCTTTTGCCAGAGCGAGAAGGCTCCTCTAGCGGCGTCGATTCTTCTCATCGCCTCAGTGGCGGGGAAAGGCGTAGAGAAATCCACCAAGCATTGTAGTGTAGACGATGTTTTCAATAAAGAATTAATCACTCTTTCTTTCCACGGAGATCGTGCCGCCACAGACGGCGTGCTCATGCGGAACATTCCGGCGTTTTGTGTTCCGCGCAAAATGTTGTACTTTCCTTTCATTGTGCTGAAAGAGTTTGCCATATTGCTGCAGTATTTCAGACGATACCGGTATCGTTATTTCGCCGGTATCTTTTTCCTCGCCCTTACGAATTTGGGGCAGCTTGCGATCCCTCAATATGTCAAACGGACCATCGACATGATCTCCTCGGGCCGCATCGCCATGCGGACGATCTTCTGGTATGTCGTGGGCATCGCGGGGATGGCCCTTGCCGTTGCGGTAGGGCGTCTGGGATGGAGGATTCTTATCCTCGGGGTGTCCCGAAAGATAGAAAAAGGGCTTCGCGATCAACTCTTTACCCACCTGCTCAAGCTTTCCGGCACTTTCTACGGCAAAATGAAAACCGGCGATATCCTCGCGAGAGCGACCAACGACATGACAAACGTCAGAAACGCTGCCGGGATGGGCCTGATTTCTGCCATCGATGGCTCTTTTATGACGGCCGCCATACTCGCTATCATGTTTGCCGGAAATCCCCGTCTTGCGGCACTGACCATTATTCCCGCTCCTATAGTAACCGTGTTGGTACTCAGCGTCGGCAGATTACTGGGAGAGAGGTTCCGGAAAGTACAGGAAGGTTTTTCCCGGCTGTCAGAGCACGTGCAGGAAACCCTCTCCGGGATTCGCGTAATAAAGTCCTTTGTCCGCGAAGACCATTTCGCCGCGGTCTTCGACAAACGAAATGCCAATTTCCTGTCCCGAAATATGTCTTTGGTGAAAATCTGGGGAATCTTCTTCCCGCTTATTACCTTTCTGTCGGGTCTAACCGCGCTTCTCTTGCTCTACTTCGGGGGCAGGGCTGTTATCGATGGAAGTTTTAGCCCGGGTGAGTTTGTGGCCTTTCTTGCATATTTGCAGATGCTTATTTGGCCGATGTGGGGCGCCGGCTACTTGGTGAACGTGATACAACGCGGCGGGGCCTCCCTTGCAAGGATCAATGAAATATTGACCGCCGACCCGGATATCGTGGGCCCGTCCGAAGGTGTCGGCAGGGCAAGTCTCGAGAGTTCGGCGATACGAGTAAGCGGGCTTTCCTTCACCTATCCAGGCACTGGCAAAGAGATTCTTAGGAATGTGAGCTTCCAGGCCCCCGAGGGATCGACCGTCGGCATCTTCGGGCGTACAGGATCGGGAAAATCTACCTTGATCAAATGCCTGCCGCGTCTGATCGATCCACCGGAAGGATCGGTGTACATCGGGGACCGGAGCATCCATGATTATGTGCTTCCACTCCTTCGCTCATCAATCGGCATGGTGCCCCAGGAAACTTTTCTTTTTTCCGCGACCGTTCGCGAGAATATCGCCTTCGGTTTTCCTGACGCGTCGGAAGACGCGATCCGCGAGGCCGCGTCACTCTCTACCATAGACAAAGACTTGCGCGAGTTTCCCAATGGCTTCGACACCCAGGTCGGCGAGCGTGGAATCACATTATCCGGAGGTCAGAAGCAGCGGATCGCGATCTCAAGGGCGGTGCTCATGAATCCTCGGATTCTCGTCTTTGACGATGCCCTCTCCGCTGTCGACGCAGAGACCGAAGCCGCGATCCTGAGGGCGTTTCTCGACAGGCGGCAAGGAAGGACCTCGATCCTCATTTCCCAAAGGATCTCGACCCTGGATAACGCCGACCATGTAATCGTTCTTGACAACGGAGAGATCGTGCAGTCCGGAACCCCGTCGGTACTCGCTCGTCAGGAAGGGTTGTACCGTGAGATCTACACGCTGCAGCTCATGGAAAGGGAGGCCGGCGCGTGAGCTCTCACGATGAGGAACAGATAGTACGCGGTTACGATCCGCTGATTATGAAGCGGCTTCTTCTGTTCCTCAAGCCCTACGCCGGTCTTGTCGCGGTGGCTTCCGCTGCCCTCTTGATTGCCACCGGCGCGGAGCTGCTTCTGCCCCTGATTATGCAGCGCACGATAGACCGGCATATCGTCGTCCGCTACTATCGGATAGACGAAGTGGTTTCCCCGTTTGATACCGACGATGAGGGAGACACCCCTATCGGAGAATGGCTGTTTGTGAGGGAAGAGCGGCTGAAAACGCTGACCAAAACCGTCAAGGACGAGCTCCGGGCGTCCGGCAGCCTGAGCAGTGAAACCTGGTACGTGTTTCCCGTCGCTGAGCGGTACCAGGCTTTGCGGATACTTCTCCAGGCAAAAACCGGACTCTTTGAGGTGGACGGGGCGTATGGGGCAATCAGGTCCGCGGATCTCAGACTGCTTACGCGGGAGGAGAAACAGCAGCTCCGCTCAGCCGATATGGTTGGTGTAGCTCGTGCGTCTCTTCAGTATCTCCTTCTTCTGGCAGGAGTTCTTCTGCTCAGTTTCCTTCAGGTGTATTTGATGACCCTCGTTGGTCAGAGGGTCATGAGAGACATGCGGCTCAAGCTTTTTTCGCACACAATCGGTCAGTCCCTTTCCTATCCTAAAGTTGCTTCCGACAT
>SDBV01004265.1_pt1 | contig 20681 bp, 13 predicted proteins | sample 2277081 | NCBI WGS metagenome assembly SDBV01 (sample SAMN10402039, study PRJNA504765) | marine sediment metagenome | isolation source: marine sediment core GS10_PC15, 223 cmbsf | place: Arctic Ocean: Southern Knipovich Ridge | collected 2010 | reverse complement strand
ATAGTCACCAACAGCTATGTTCGCGCTGTACTCACCGTTCTCAACTGCCCATGTCCCTATAGAAGGAGTCCATCCGTCTGCTCCGTCATTGAAATCATCGGTGATTAATACCGCTGCATTGAGTGCAGTCACAGAAAAAGACGTCAGGATAGCTATTAAAGAAATTATTGCTACGAAAACAGCCCTGTTATTTTTTAAAACATTATTCATTATTCCTGCAGCACCTTTCCGGGAATGCCTGTATAACATATTGCAATATATATGCCAAAAATTAATGCTTAAAAATCAAGGAGTTGATAAAGGGAAGAAACTCAGATTTTGCCATAATGGCAAAGTTATTAGCATTTTGGCAAATTTCGTTATGCTATGAATGAATAAATGACAGTAAACTACTTGTCATTGAAAATCATCAATGTATAGGTATTTTTACGAGATCTACTTCAATTACGAGCCCTACATTTTGTTCTTCATATATTTAATTCTTGCTTCCGGCAGTTTGTTCTCATTATAGCGGGGAAAATTTTCTATAACGACCTCAAAGGCCTTTACAGATTCTTCATAGTTACCAAGCCAGAAGTTTGACTCGGCATATCCAAAAATCAGCAGAGGCAGCCGGTGGGCTCCTTTTTCAACGTAGTCCCTGTAAGCAGGGGTGCTGACCCTTAAAAGTCTTTCCCATTCTTTATGCACCTGAAGCCTTATGGCCAGCGTTTTACTTACAAGTGTTCTTATGCTGGATTCAGGATAGTCATCTAAAAACCTGCTGTGAAGTTCTTCCGCCTCATCAAACCGGGGAGGAGAATAATCCTTGACATAACTCTCTATGAGCTTCCAGTAACTTTCCTGAGAAATAGGTGCATCAGGATAATTATGAATAAGCTCAAGGTAAAGCTTTTCCATCTCCGGGAGGGCGTCTTTCCTGTACTTTAGTGCTTGTCTGACAGTCAATATCTCTTCAAACTTCTCCATGCCCCTCTTTGTCTGCTCTTCAGCACTCATCGTTTTATTTATCTGCCCCGGATATGCCTCCTCTTTCTTCGGTGCCGTTATACAGGCAGAGATAAAGAAGAGCAGAAATGCGGTGATTATGAAATATGATGTCTTCATTGTCCTAATTTAAAAATAACATATCACAAAAAAATATTACCAACTTACCATATGATTTTTTTTATTCAGAGGCTTCAGAAAATTCAGGCAGGATAATTAAATTACTTCAGTTGAAATATATTTGTCATAATGTTAACAAAAAATGTCAATATGGCATCCCTGAACATCACAAATTTCTAAAAGTCTTTGATTTTAAAACAATAATTTCCTGGCATATCTTTTGCAGAGTTTCTAATATAGCGGAATATCCTGTTAAAAGATATGAAGCGAACGGACAAGCTGGGGAGAGTGCAGCAATAATAAATTAACGCTGATAAAAGAAGGCAGTTAAGTCAATGAAAAAATCAATTCTTATTGTAGACGATGATAAAAGCACATGCAGGAGCATTGCAAATGCGCTGTCAAATGACTATAAAATTCATACTGCGTTTAACGGGCATGAGGCACTGAATATCCTGGACAGGAACAAAGAAATTCAAATAATTCTGACGGACGTTGTTATGCCGGAGATGAACGGGCTCGAACTTCTCGAAAAAATACACCTAAAAAACAATCAGAAAATTGTCATTATGATTACGGGGTACACTGAACTTGAATCTACAATAGAAGCAAAGAACATGGGCGCTCACGACTACCTGATGAAGCCGGTTGATTTAAATAAACTCGAGGCATCAATCAAGAATGCCTTTGAGAAAATAGCGTCCTCCTGATCCTTCCGTAATATTTCTCAGATATGTTTTATGAAATAATTTCATCCCGGCCCATTTTTTCCCAAACAAATAGATCCTTTTATCAGTATCATATTGAAGTCTTAACGATATATGATATATAAATAATATCCGGCACTGTTTAGTGCCGTGAGATTATTACCGGAAGAAATATAATGTCAACAGCATTAAATTAAGGACTATATTTTAATGAACAAAAATATTTTTCCTGTTTTTTTATTTTTTATTTTTGTTGTCTCATTGACAATAATCTTTTCAGAGGGAAACGCTCAAGCGGAGCAGCAGCCGTTAAATCAAAATATAGACTCGTGCTTTGCGGCCAAATGCCATGATGATATAAAAAAAGAGAAATTCATCCATGGACCCGTAGCAACCGGCAAGTGTAAAGTCTGCCATGGTGAATCTGCAAAACATATGAAAAAGCCGAAGAGGAAGAAGTTCGGGAAAATTAAAAAGGACCTCTCAAAGATCTGTTTTTCCTGTCATGATAAATTTAAATTCAAAAAAAAGATTCATAAGCCGCTTCAGCAGGGAGAGTGCGTTGCCTGCCATAGTCCGCACGGGTCCCCTTATAAGTATCAGCTCCTGGCAAAGGGCGCTGACCTCTGTTTTAAATGCCACGACAAACGGCTTAACAAGAACAGGTATGTCCATGGGCCGGCTGCTGTCGGGGCGTGCATTTTATGCCATGACCCGCATTCAGCCGATTATAAGAATAACCTCAGGGCCAAAGGTTCAGAGCTCTGTTTTTTATGCCACACAGAGAAAAAAAGCAGTTTCGACAAGGCAAAGTTCAAGCATAAACCTGTAGCTGAAGACTGCGCCAACTGCCATAACCCCCATGCTGCGCCCAAAAAGTTCTTGATGAAGTCAGATGTCCCGGAGCTCTGTTTCAATTGTCATAAAGACAAAAAAAAACAGATAGGAGAGGCGCCTGTCCCGCATAAGGCGGTCACGATAGACAGGAAGTGTCAGAACTGCCACGACCCTCATATGTCAAACATTGCAAAAATCCTCCTGCGGCCTCCTATGGACCTCTGTTTGAGCTGCCATGATAAAGACATGGAAATGCCGGATGGATCATCATTGAAGAACATGAAACAACTGTTAGAGGAAAACATCGACCGCCATGGGCCCATAAGGCAGAAGGACTGTTCAGGATGCCATAATCCGCACGGTTCGAAAAACTTCAGAATACTAAGGAACCCTTATCCTCCTACATTCTATAAACCATACAAAGTAGAAAACTACAGCCTCTGCTTCGGCTGTCACGAAAAGACCATGGTCATGAATCCCGTGACATCCAAGCTGACGAATTTCAGAAACGGTGATCTTAATCTCCATTACAGCCATGTCAACAAAGCGGTTAAAGGCAGGACATGCCGCGCCTGTCACGCGACACATGCCAGCAACCATCCGAAACATATAAGAGATAAGATAACCTTCGGAATATTCGACTTACCGATTAATTACAATAAAACGGAAACAGGCGGCAGCTGTCTTCCGGGATGTCATCAGCTTAAAAAATATGACAGGGTGAACAAAGAGGAGAACCTATGGGAAGAGCTTTTGCCAGAAAAGAAACCAGCAAAAAAGAAATAATTGCCGTCATATCAGCATCAATTCTTTTCCTGCTGCTGCTTGTCAGTTTTGCTCATGCAGTGAATATCAATGTAGGGGAGGATGCGCCGAAATTCATCCTGAATTCTGTCGATGAACAAATAATATCTCTGGAAGACTTCAGGGGAAAGATCGTGGTATTTATTTACTGGCGGCCTGACCAGAAGCGTTCCCATCTGGCCCTGCAGGACGGAAAGTATATTTCCGGGACATTCAGGGATAAAGGCGTACAGGTACTGGGGCTGATCACAAAGCATGACAAATTGGAAGAAGTCCGGAAGATCATTAAAGATAATGAAATCAAATTTCCCGTATTGATGGATTCATACAGGGATGTTTACAGTGACTACGGGATCAGGGTCTATCCGACAACAATAATAATTGATAAATCCGGCAAAGTGGCATACAGCCTGCCCGGCCATGCGCTTACTTATAAAATCACTCTTGAAGCGCATCTGAAATATCTTCTTGGAGAGATAAACAAGGAGCAGTTAAAGGACATGATTTCTCCGCGGAAAAAGAAAATAGATGAATCCGCGCTTAAAGCTGAAAGGATGTATAACTTTACTTTAAAGTCTGCCGAGTCAGGGCTTTTCGATAATGCGATTGAGGCTGTTCAAAAATCAATAGAAGCCGGACCGGACATTGCCAAGTCATATATACTGTTCGGTTCCCTCCTTCTCATGCAGAAAGAAGCAGACCGTGCCGTTGAAAATTTCAGCAGAGCCCTTGAACTGAAGCCGTCTTCGCATACCGCCAAAACGGGCCTGGGCAGCGCACTGCTATTAAAGGGCAATGTTGACGGTGCAATAGCAGCGCTTGAAGAAGCAGCTGTTGCAAATCCCTATCCGGCAAAAACGTTATATGAACTGGGCAGGGCATATGAACTCAAAGGAGATAAAGACAAGTCATTAGAGATGTATAAAAAGGCCCTTGAAAAAATTTTCAAAAACAGCACTCTTTCTTATACAGGCAGCCACTGATTGCCTACATCATCAGCAGGTTTAATTGCTGCATCAAACCGTTGAGTATCGGTTTTTATCTTTTTTAAAAATATAATAAGCCAATGAGCATATTCACATTCATAAGCATCTGTTTTCTATTGTCGGGGGCGACCGCGCTGATATACGAAGTAATCTGGGTGCGGCTGCTGGCCCTGACCTTCGGCAACACAACCTATGCAGTCGGGGTAGTGCTGACGGCATTCATGAGCGGGCTGTCGCTCGGCAGTCTCCTTCTGGGCAGGTTCTCTGACAGAAAAGGCGTCAACCTGCTTAAGACTTACGGCTACCTTGAACTGGGCATCGCCCTGTTTGCGGTGCTCTCACCCGAGCTTCTCGATGCAGTTACCTCTTTTTATATTTCAACCTACGCTTCCTCGCTGCCCCTCTGGATATTATCCGGGCAGAGGTATGCCCTTAGCATAGCAGTTCTGCTGATACCAACCACACTTATGGGAGGCACGCTTCCGGTCCTTAGCCGTTTTTTCATACGCTCGGAGCAGGAGCTTGAAAAGCGGGTGGGCTTGCTTTATTCGCTAAATACGATCGGGGGTGTACTGGGCACATTCCTTGTGGGATTTATATTTATACGCTTTCTGGGTTTGAGTTTTACACTGAGGTCAACAGCGGTGTTTAATGTGCTCATAGGCCTGGCAGCCTTTTATATGGGGACAATATACACAACGTCAGAAGAGCACGAGCCCGAGGTAAAAGGAAAAAGAAAAGGCAAAGGAAAAGGGGTAAGAACATCTGATGCAGTTGTGGAAAGCACTGAAAGGCCTCAGGGCTACAGGTATGCGCTTATCGCCTTTTTTCTTTCGGGATTTACCGCAATGGTATACCAGGTTGCCTGGAGCAGGCTCCTGGTTGGAGTTATAGGGAGCACCACATATGCCTTCAGCATGATATTGATGGGGTTTCTACTTGGAATCGGGCTCGGCAGTTATATAGTTTCGCTTTTATCAGGCAAACGGCGGTTTGACCTGTTTCATTTTTCGATAATCCAGATAGCCATAGGCATCACATGCTTTCTCACCATAGCGATTTTCAGGATCATGCCTGACCTGATGCTGAAAGGTTTTGCGATAACGGGCCGTTCCTACACCGGGATACTGACACTGGAATTCTGTCTGGTACTGGTCTTTCTTCTCCTGCCCACTACCCTTTTCGGGGCTACCTTCCCAATAATCGCCGGAGTATACAACAGGGGGAGGGAGCACAGGGGGAGGAACATAGGGAACATTTACGCGTCAAACACTGCGGGCGCAATATTAGGCTCGGCCCTGGCCGCGTTTCTGTTTCTGCCCTGGTTAGGCAGCACTCTTTCAATAAAAACAGCAACCGTTATAAATATCCTTGTGGGCATAACTGGTTTTACCGTCCTCCGCAGGCCTAAGTTCATTGCAGCCTCCGTCCTGTTTCTTGTTATCGTACTGCTGCCGGTCAGTATCCCTCAGAAAATCCTGGACTCCGGCGTGGCCATCTACGGGATGAACAAGAATTTTCTGATGCGGCAGAAGAACTACCATTACCTGTATCAGAAGGAAGGCCTTAATGCCACCATCTCAGTTGCTGCTGATCGATCGGGAAATCTGGTCCTAAAGACGAACGGCAAAATCGACGCCAGCACAGGGAGCGATATGAGCACCCAGTTCGCAGTGGGGTACTTCCCGCTCCTGCTTCATAATGATGCCAGGGACGTACTTGTAGTAGGTGTAGGAAGCGGGATCACACTGAAGGCAGTAAGGGATTTTCAGAACGCAAGGGTCGACGCTGTCGAGATAGAGCCTGCTGTTATTGAGGCAGCCGGCTATTTTGAAATGTTTAACAAAGGGGTAATCAACGATAAAGGCATAAATTATGTCATTGATGACGCCAGGAGTTTCATGACAGTAACGGATAAAAAGTATGACGTCATTATATCCGAGCCTTCAAACCCGTGGATAAGCGGCATAGGAAGCCTTTTCACAAAGGAATACTATGAACTCGCCGCCTTGAAGCTGAAAGAGGGAGGCATTTTCTGCCAGTGGGTTCAGCTTTACAATCTCCGGCCGAATGACATGATGATGATCCTGAACACCTTCAGCTCAGTATTCACCCACACCAATATCTGGCACAGCCAGACAGGAGACATCCTTCTCATGGGTTCGATGAAAAATTTCTCCGGGTTCGACTATCAAGCCGTGGCAAAAAAAATGAGCGGCAAGGTGCTTAAGGACCTGAAGATATACCTGAACATATCCGACCCCCTCGATTTCTTCTCGTATTTCATGGCGGATACTGCGGGGGTCAGGCTCCTCTCAAAAAATGCCCTTGTCAATACGGACGACTCACCGTTTCTCGAGTTCAACGCACCCTACTCCATGTATAATCCGAACACTATCGTGGCAAATAACATGTTCATGTTCAACTACATGCGGCTTCCCCGGATAACAGGCTATAATGCAGAAAAAAACATCACGGCAGAACTGCTTTACAGAAAAAGCAAAAACTATCTTAAGATCAAACTGATACCGTCTCTCTCATGGATAAACAGGTCACTGGTCGAGGACCCTGCAAACCCGGATTATCTTGTTCAGAAGGCACGCGGATTCAGAGCCATGGGAAAGCCCGATGAAGCAGCAGAAATACTGGATAAGGTCATCAGCATCTCACCGGAAAATGCTTCCGCCCACTTTGAAAGAGGGATGCTGTTTGTTCAGAATAATATGGAAAAAGCCTGGCCGTATTTAGAAAAGGCGGCGTCTCTGAGAGACGACATATTTCAGTACGTTTATGAACTTGCATTACTCAAAATAAAAGAACAGAAGTACGATGAAGCTCTGCCGCTCCTTCTTAAGTCGTACGAATCATCTCACAATATTGTTGAAGACGGGGCCATTTTTTACTTGATAGCCTATTGTCACATTAAAACGGGTAAATTTGAGAAAGCACTGGATTATCTTGACAGGTCGATAGAAGCAAACCCTTACAATGCAACCACTGTTTACAAGAAAGGAGATGTCTACCTCTTTTTTCTCAACAATCCCGGGAAGGCCTGTGAAATGTACAGGAAGGCCCTGCAGGTCTCGGACGAGATCAAGCAATATAGAATTCAAGCAAGAATAAACAAAAGCTGCAACAACCTTTAAACGCTGTTAAGGACTGACGCAAATTTTGTACTTTTTATTCCTGAGGCAGAGTCTGCAGGAAAGAGAGGGCATCAAGCTGTTCTTTCAGTTCAAGAAAAAGCAGCGGGACCATCCGCGTACCCGGATGCCCCCAGCGGATCTTGTGGAATGCCTCCCACGGGTTTTCATTTGCAACCGTACCTACATATTCCGGTTTTTCCTTGTCCCCGAAGTTAATCGCCTTGCCATCATTGCCATGGCACTTTGTGCAGGTCGATAAATATATCCTCCCGCCGATTGCGGGATCACCCATAGCTTTATTGGTGTCCGGATTTACAAACAGGTCCATGTCTACCTGTCCATAAGCAACAAACAAAGAGAGCGCCTCCAGTGACTCTTCCGACATAAGGTTCCCGTAGGCATGCGTTTTATCCCTGAGAATTTTCATTACATCTTCATGGTCCCGGTTCATATAAGCCTTTATCCCTTTTATACCGGTAAAGTGGCTTCCGGCAGAATATGCCCCTTTACGTCCCTTGTAGTCCCAGCCATGGCATTCCTTGCAGCGCCAAGTGGTTTCCCCCTTCTGCTTTCCTGCATCAGGATAGGAAGGATGGGTCCTCTCAAGCTTGACCCTCAGCTCCTCCGGCCAGTTGTCATACAAAAGACCGCCTAAGGCAAGCTGTGCAAACTTTAATCCCTTAAGCTGCTCCACTTCGTGAGCACTTGACTGCAGGATGGCACATAGCAGTATAAAAGCCGACACGCAAAACAGAATAAAACCTTTTTCAATTTTCTTTATCAATGTTTGACCTCCGCATCAAATTCAAGAAAGAGTCTTCTTCCAGTTTAACTGTACGGTTTGTCCTTTGGCAATCAGCAACATTCCGGACGGGCGGTAACCCGGAGCAATTACGGCTCATCATTCATAAAAGGCAATAAGTCTATTGATTTGTCCTTTAATATCTTCTGCTTGAAATTGCAGGGCATGCACCTCCTGACACAGCAGGAAGTGCAAAAAACCTCCGCACCGCATGTATGGCACTTTTCACACTCTCCCTTTTTTGCCTTGTAATGAAGATTGTATTTTTTATATTTGACCTCGGATTTATGCTTGTATAATATTACCTTCCAGTCTTTCTCCACAGAATGGCAGACACCGCATGTAATATCTCTCACATCACGAATTCCTATGAACCTCACTTTATGCTCGTCCAGGTGGCAGTCGGCACACCCCTTCGGTTTGAGCGGTTCAAATTTACTTGTAAATACTTTTTTCTCATTCTTAAACTCCATATATTTTATTTCACTTCGTTCATGACACTTATCACAATCAATTTCCTTATGCCTGCCTTCGAGTTTAAATCCCCTGTATTCTTCAGATTCGTGCCTGAACGAGAATTTCTTCCATTCGTTATCCAGTGAATGGCAGGCTTCACATCTCTGTATTCCGAACTGCCCTTTATGGACATCGTAATGGCAGTCAATGCATTTTTCTGATTTCAGCCGTACAAAATTAAGGACCGCCGTCTTCTTTTTCATGTTGAATTCCGTATATTCAACTTCGCCCCGTACATGGCATTTTTCGCAATTGAGCCCCTCATGCACACCCTCCAGTTGAAACCCCATGTATTTATCGGAATCATGCCTGAACGTATAATCCTTCCATTTGTTATTCAGCGAATGACATGCATCACATTTCTCTTCTTTGAACTGCCCCCTGTGGATATCATAATGACAGTCCCTGCACCCATCTGATTTCAGCGGTTCAAAACTGCTGATAATCTTCTTCTTTTCCCTGTTGAACTCCGTATACCTGATCTCACTCCGCTCATGGCAGTTTTTGCAGTCAAGCCCTTTATGCTTTCCCTCAAGTTTGAAGCCCCTGTATTTTTCGGACTCATGCCTGAATGTGTAGTCCTTCCACTCCTTCTTCAGGGAATGGCACGCATCACATTTCTTTTCCTCGAACTGCCCCCTGTGCACATCATAGTGGCATTCAGTGCAGGAGTCGTGTTTAAGGGGTTTCATTTTCATGAAGAGTTTCTCTTTCTTCTTTCCGTTTTCCATAAAAATCCTTTTTTCTTTGCTGTGGCAGAGACCGCATGATACCTTTTTATGCCTGCCCGACAATTTAAAGCCGCTTAAAAGGGGATCATTGTGTTCAAAGAGCGTTTTTTCCCATCCACCGGTTTTGTGACAGTTCCGGCAGGGTTTATCTTTCAGCTCTCCCTTATGTACATCAATATGGCAGTCATTGCATGCACCGTGTTTCAGAGGTTTGAATTTCATGACTTTATAGACTTTGACAGTGCCCCCTATTTTTTCTTCAATTGAATATTCGGGATGGCAGAGTTCACATTTCACCTCGGTGTGTCTGCCTGTTAACCTGAATTCGGCGTTCTTTAAATGATCAAATTCCAGGTCCTTCCAGGTCTTAAAATTGTGGCACTTAATGCAGTCTTCCGGCAGCATTTCTTTATGGACCTTTGTATGGCAGTTGGTGCATTCAGGCGAAATGTCAAGATATGTTTCTTCTTCTTTGTGGCATTTATTGCACGAGATAATGTGCCTGTCCTGCAGCCTGTACCCGGTCATGTCATGGTCGAACTTCTCCCTGTCAAGCCCGGTAATATTGTAGTCTTCACCTTTATGTTCCTTATGACATTCAATACACGCTGCATTGACCCTGGCATGCAGACCCCTGCTCTCTTCAATCCGTTTGTTTAATTTTTCATGACATGCCCTGCATTGGGTATCAGTAATCCCTTCAGTTAACGGATGGCATTTCAGGCAGTTGGCAATTCCTGCCAGTTCTTTGTGCGCCGTTGACAGTTCACCGGGGGAGATCCATTCAGCAAAGCTTTTATCTCCACCGATAAAAAGTGAAAAACTTATTATTAATAATATCAGTCGTTTCTTCATATACATTATTCAGGGCACACAAACTCATTAATTTTACGGAAATAAATAATCTGCATCTCACTATACGGATAACTATTGGGGGCCGCACTTCAGGACCGTTTCCATTGAACAAAATGATTACCTGTGAAATCAATATATTTCAATTGAACGAATATTGGCTTTTAACTTACCGATATAACAGTTAGACTATATTATAAATTAATTTTATAATTAATTTTTAATGTCATGATTTTAAACGGCTCTTATCAGATTTTTTTTATTTTAACTTCTCTTACTATGGACAGAGCATGAATAAGGAAGAAGGCCCTTCAGAGAAAGTATTGCGTTTCAGGAAATCCGAAAGGTGGTTTCACTGGGCAATATCAATCCCTTTTGTAGTCTGTTATGTGACTGCCATGGTACTCGTCGTCGTGTACAACACCAATCCCCTCCTCCCTTTTCGTGATGTTTTTTCATGGATTCACCGGATATCGGGGGTCGGCCTTATTATTCTTCCGCCGCTTGCGATATTAACCGGCAGGAGCGATTTCAAACTCTTTTTTTATAACATCAGGCAGGCCTGGGTCTGGACCATGGAAGATTTTAAATTCCTGTTCCTCATCGGTCTTGCGAATATTAACAAAAAGATCAAACTGCCGGAGCAGGGCAAATTCAATGCTGCTGAAAAATTGAACTTTATGATGCTTATGTGTACTTCGCCTCTCTACATAGTCACGGGAATTTTAATATGGCCTGCAAACAGCGCCATCCTGTACTGGTTCATTCATCTGGGTATGGCGGTCTTAAGCACTCCTCTAATTCTCGGCCATATCTTCATGGCAATGTTTAACCCGGAGACCCGCGTTGCAATGTCCGGAATGATCTCCGGATTTGTCGACCGTGAATATGTAAAGCACCATCACGGACGATGGTACAAGGAGGAATTTGAAAATGACGGAGAACCCGATAAGGACAATAAAAAACAGGACCCCAAAAAATAACCTGCCTGTCCCGAAGCCTCTTTCATACTTCCGGCAAATAAAATTGATATCATTTACTGATTTTTTCCGTCCTCTTGTTCTCGTTATGGAAGTATTTGAATTTTGAAAGGGCATCAAAACCGTGGCACTCCACGCATATATTGTTATAGCTTATATTTCTCAGAAAACTGTTTGTCGAGTTGCCCTCAGTGTTTTGTCCCGGGCCTGTCCGGCCGGACCCTGCCTTCCATTGATGAACATTATGGCAGGACGGGCAGGCAATATCACCAACACGTATCTCTTTTCCTTCTTTATCATAAATGGGCATGTAATTAACCGCTTTCCTGTCGGAATGAAGTATATTGCTTATTAATATATTATCAGGGTGGTTAGAGATAAAAGGCCTCTTATCTCCAGCTATTCCCCCGGACACATGACAACTCGTGCATAGCGCATTTATCACGTTATCACCGGGATAAACAGGACCGTAAGGCCTTGCCCAGAGCTTTAATCCTTCAGGGCTGTTGTGGACAAGATGGCAGACACCGCACTGGCCCGATTCTTTTACGGTCTGGTCCAGGAAATTTTTTTCCAGGGGGGCGGTCACATTTAGATCATGTTCAGTCCCGCTCACCAATACCTGCTCCTTATGGCATGATTCACACAAGTTGGACAACGGAAAGTTTGCTCTTCTTAAAAAACTGTTTGAAGCGTCTCCTTCCTCATTCTTATATGAAAAATTAACAACAGGTTTTTCAGGGTCCCATGTATGAGGGTCATGGCATGTAGCACATACTATTTTCCCGCCGGCAGTCTGTTTGCCGTCACTGTCAAACAACGGCAGGGGCGAATCAATATTTATTTTCTCCGGAGCCACGTTCACGGGATGGTTATTGCCCTTCATTATTTTTGCCTGCGCCGGACCGGTTTTGTTATGGCAGGATGAACACATTTCCGTGACAAAGTCCCTGTCTCCGGAAAGCTTCTTTGCCCACAGGCGGTCAGATGCCGCGTTGTGAGGAATGTGGCATGCACCGCACGGGCCTGAAGCCGACGCATTCAGTCCCTGCACGTTCTTTTCTTCGGGTGCGGTCACCTCAAGATTATGATCAGAGAGCATGACCTGTTTCTTGTCTGAATGGCACTCTATACACAGAGTTGACGAGACATTTGACACTCGCAGGAAGCTGTTTGAAGAATCTCCCTCCTGGTTTTCATAAGCATGGTTTATAACAGGCCTGGGCTCAGAAGGGTCCCATGTATGAGGATCATGGCATGTAGCACATGTAACTTTTCCGTCAGCAGTCCTGTTCCCTTCACTGTCATACAGCGGCAGTGATGTATCAACGACCGGATTTCCCGAAACCGGGTCCGCGGAATGATAATAATCGCCGGCAAGCTTGTCCCGCGCCGCGCCGTTTTTATTATGACATCCCGTGCAGAGCTGCGACATAAAATCCTTTTCCCCGGAAAGTTTCTTTGCCCACAGGAGCCTGGATTCGGCATTGTGAGGTATATGGCATGCACCGCACGGGCCTGATGCGTTTGCATTTGCCCCTCGCACGTTTTTCTCTTCCAGGCATGTCGCCTCAAGGTTGTGGTCCGAAGCCAGGATCTGGATCTTGTCTGAATGGCACTCCATGCAGAGGGCAGAGGAGGCATTAGATACTCTTAAAAAACTGTTCATTGAGTCCCCTTCAACATCCCTGCCGCCCCTGTTGTCCGGAGATTCAGGGTCCCACGTGTGGACATCATGACATGTAAAGCACTGCACCTTTCCATCCGGGTCCGGTCCCCCGCCGTCCGCAAACAGGGGAAGTTCACTCCGTTTTTTATCTCCAGGGGAAACTTCAATGTTTACGGGATGAGAAAACTCTCCCGTGCCCGCGATTTCATGGCCGGTCTCATCATTATGGCATGTACGGCAGAGCTCTGTTGCAGGGTTCCCTTCCCTTAAAGGCTTTGCCCACATTTTTTCCCCGGCGGCATTATGAGGTGTATGGCATGCACCGCAGGGTCCTGATTCAGACAGAGGCTGATTTTTTATGTTCTTCTCATCCGGCATCGTCAAACGTATATCATGCTTTGTGTTGATTATCTGCTCTTTGTTTTCATGGCAGATCAAACATAACTCCGAATTTTTGTTTTCAACGATCAAAAGCTTATCACCCCTGGCCCCGTGTACCATGTGGCAGCTCTGGCATATGACACGGTTCTTGTCAACAGCCTCTTTGCTCCCGAGCCAGAAGAGTTTCTGGGGGAATTTCATATCTGTAACTTTATGAAGCGGATGTCCGTTGGAGCGGTCGTAGTCGGCCTCGCTGCTGTGGCATTTTTCACACAGGCTTGAATCTACATTCCGCTCCCTGTACATAGAGGTCCGGCCCGTAGGATCACCATGGGAAGCGGCCCCCTTGCCGTGAGCGGAATGGCATGTCCCGCAGTACAGTTCACCTTTCGAACTTAAAGGCATTTCAGGGGGGATAGTAACGTTTTCCGATGGTTTGACAAATACCTTATGCCTTTTATATTTCCATACAATGTAACGTGAATCCTGCACATAACCGTCATGACAGCTGTAGCATATATCTTCCGAGCTTACAACACCCTGGGTGTCCTTCATCAGCACATTGCCGGGCTGAAATTCCACCATGGTCTCATTAGTTGTCCTGAAGTCATTTGACCACATAACATGGCAGATAACACAGTCTCTTTTTGATGCCATATCCAACGCAAAGGCACTAGACGATAAAGACAGTATTATGAATAGAGCTGATATAAAAACCGGTGATTTTAGTCGTCTGCAAAACATAATTTCAGGTCCATTGACTCACTAGTGCAAAAGTGCAGAAGCATTTAATCTTCTTCTTCTGAACTTCCAGCCTTCTGAACTTTTGCAGTGGTTATGCTTTTTTTGTTTGCAAGTTTTTTCTCGCCTGACAATTTCATTACGGTTATTTTATTCGCCCTCATCTCAACTACAAACATCTTGTCATTCCTGTCAATAAAGATGCCCACAGGTGTCCTGAACACCTTCTTTTGATCGTTTTCACACAGAACCCCGATAAAACTTCCCATATCCGTAAATGCCTGTACTGCCCCCGTGTAGCTGTCAGTGATAAACACCCTGTTCTTTCTGTCTATTGCTACTCCCTTGGGCCTGAAAAACTCACTCTGCTGCAGCCCCCAGGAACCTATGGTGCCGATAAATTTCCCAAACGGCTCAAATTTCTGGACCCTGGTATTCAGTACATCCACGACGAAAATCTCATTGTACTCATTATGTGCCATAATGCCGGGATACCTGAATTCGCCATGTCCCTCTCCAAACCCGCCCCATTCAAATTCAATGGTGCCGTCCTGTTTGTAGACCTTTATTTTATGGTTTTCATTGTCCGCAACATAAAGGTAATTCTTCAGTCCGGAGGCAATAACGTCAACCGGATCAGGCAAGCTTTCATCCTCGTCCTGCCTGACCGCAAACATATACTTAAACCTACCCTTCAGGTCAAAGGCCTGGATCCTGTGGTTGCCTGAATCAGCTATAAAAACTATTCCGGCATCCGATATATCGATCCCCAGCGGAAACAGGAACTGCCCTTTTGCTTTCCCGCCGCTGCCGAATGAAAATTTCCACTTGCCGCTTCTACCGATTACAATGATCCTGTTGTTTACTCCGTCAACAAGATAAATGTCCCCGTTCGGAGCGACTGCAAGGTCGCTGGGCTGGTTTGCACCAGGTTTAATTTCAAAGAGGAATTCGGAATTGATGCATTCAAACGCGGAAGAGCTCTCCGGAACAAGACAGAGGAGCGCGGTCAATGCCGCACAAATATAAAGGGCCGTCAATGAAACTCTGAATTTAATGAGATTTAAAATAATCTGCATATAATCCTTTAATGTTCAGCTGCGGCCCTGAGTTCAATATTTAAGACTCTCCGTTAATGCGGACAGGAAAGCAGGTAGCTCCCAGAGAGAGTACTATTAAGGGCCGCAGTCATTATTGTTGATTTTTTGTCAGCTGCCTTTATTGTTATTGCAAATTTTGCACCGCCTTCAAGCAAAGAATCCACTGTATCGGCATGGTCTTTGAATGATGCGTATATTAATGCTGTCTTTTCCTTGGTGTCTTTTGCATTGACATCAGCACCGCCGGCAATCAGCGTCCTGACAATATTAAGATTGCCCCTCAGTGAAGCGAGCATCAGCGCAGTGACTTTCTGGCAGTTCTTCTCATTTACATCAGCGCCATTGGCCATCAGGTCATCCACTATTTCTCCGTTGCCTGCAAACGCTGCGGCCATTAATGCAGTTTCTCCGTTGTTGTCTTTCGCATTGACATCAGCCCCGCTGGACAGCAGGACATCCACTATTTCATCATTGCCCATAAATGATGCGATCATCAGCGTTGTTTCTCCCTTGTCATTCTTTGCATTAACATCGCTGCCTCCGGCAATCAGTGTTTCAACAGTCTTGAGGACATCTGTATATGCAGCGTTACTCATACCTGTTTCAGGAATTGCGGAATAGGCTGCCGCACCTACTGATAAAATCAATGCAGATACCATTGCAATAAGCAATATATTTTTCCCCGGGTTTTTCATTTTTTCTAAACTCCTTTCTCAAATTCTTGTTTATAAGCTGCTGCGCCCATCCCTATGGATAGCAAGAATTCTGCCAGTCTTTGGCCCTTATAAATCAAGGAGTTATATGCGTAATAAATATTCAATTGTCATCCTGTCATTTGCATTGCCATAATGGCAAAAAAACAGCATAAATTCATTGTGTTATAGCCGGTAATAATCTCATTGCATTTCAGCCTTTTTAAGCAGGTCAATGGTTTCATTATGTCTATCTCTTTCAGCGTACGCATAAGCAGTAATGCCGCCATTGTCCTGAGCATTCACGTCTGCCCCCACCTCTAAAAGAATTTTCACAGTATCGGTGCGGCCTCCCCATGACGCATACATTAACGGTGTCCTGCCGGTGTTGTCTCTCCCATGAATATCAGCGCCTCCAGTCAATAATATTTTTACTGTTTCCGTATGGCCCCTCCATGATGCATAGTGAAGCGCTGTATTGCCGAGGCTGTCATATATGTGAATATCCGATTTATTTTCCAGCAGTAATTCTACGCTGTTGCCATGGCCTAATGCCGCAGCTCTTATAAGGGCCGTCTTACCATGTTTTTCTTTTACACTCACTTCAGCGCCCCTGTCGAGGAGAAGCTTAAGGGTATCGCTGCTGTCTGATACCGCCGCCTCCATAAGGGGCGTCACGCCATAGTTGTTCCTCATGTTCACATCAGCTCCTCTGTCTAGCAGCATTTCTGCAGCTTTATATCTCCCCTCCACTGCTGCCAGAAAAAGCGCCGTATCTCCTGAAGAGATATTCTTTGCATCAATATCAATTTCTTTTTCGAATAAAGTCTGCATTAACTCAGTGTTGCCCAACTCTGCCGCATGCATCAGCGGAGTGTATCCGGTACCTTCATCCATTTTATTCACATCCGCCCCGGAATCAATCAAAATCTTCACAATATTTAAATGTCCTCCTTCCAGGGCCAGTATCATGGCTGTCTTGCCCTTCTCGTCTTCCACGTTCAGGGGCATCCCGGCATCGATGAACAGCTTTACCAGTTCCTCTTTCCCTTCCCCGGCGCTTTTAACGAACTCATCGGGATGGTATGTAATACCCCTGCGTTCGATCTCCTGCTGCGGAGGCAGTATGATCATTGGGCCGCGTTCAGGTTCAGATGGAGGTGAGACAAGTCTGGCCTGACAGCCGAAGATCATTATGAGTGCCGCCACGATAAAAAATAATTTATACATCGTTTTCATAACGGAAGCCATTCTCTTGATTACATTCTATCTTTTTTTATACATCTAAACACCTTTTCAGTAAATCACCAAGGGGGACCAGATGATCCCCCTTGGCACAGACATACGTAAATAGTTCCTTTTATGTCTAGTATTGACCCGGAACTCCTCTGCTGTACGCAGGAACCATGTCTTTACTCTTGTTTTCTGTCAAATCACCACTGTGCTGGCTGCAGTAGGACCAGTCCACACTAGTTGATGAGGCGTTGAAGTAACAGGACCTGCCGTTGGGGTTCGTTGTCCACCATGAGTCTGCTGTGTCGCCCGGCCTGTGGGCCATATAATCTCCACCGATAAAGCGGTACCGCTCATCTCCGCCGGCCCTCGGATCAGCGCCTGCAGGCAGTCCGTGAATACCGCCGTAGCCGTCAGCAAATGAACCCCCTTCCCCGATCATCCCTCCGTGGCAGTTCCGGCACGCACTTCCCAATGTCGCACCACTGCCATAATAATCGCCTATTTTAGCCAATTTGGTTGGGCTGGTTTTCCATACATTCGTGTCCTTGCTATGATCCCACCTGGTAAGGCCTGAAGAGACATCAGCGTATACAGTATTGCTGTGGCAGAGCCAGCATGTGCCGTCAATAGAGTCTGCCTCCAGCATGAATCCATTTGAAGCACCGTGTGAATTGTAGTCAACGGTATGGCAGTCAGCACAGTGCATTGCAGCCGCCTCATACCGGCTGTCGGGGAAGTTAGGATTAGCAGAATCATGAAGCCAGTTACCGTTCTTCAGCCGTCTATCAGCAGTCCATGCACCGGAGCCCCAGTTTGCATTGTGATCTCCATACGCAGTGCCTATTACAGCATGGTGCGAAGGATTCGCGGGATTAAACTGTCCGTAAGCATCTATAACTGCTGTCCTTTCATAGCCGGGCAGGAACTTTGTCCCGCCTCCTGTTCCCTGATCTACTCCGTCATCAATGTTGAAAGGCTTCATCCTTATGTCGAACGGTAGCGGATTATTCGTTACCCCTTTCAATTCCACTCCGTCATTGGTTGAGTTGACCGCTATTCCGCTCGCACCGCCGAGATCAGCTCCTCTTGATGCATCACTGTCATGGCACTTCATGCAGAATGTATCCATATCAGTAAGCATCTGGTCCGTACTCCATGTCCATGTACCGAAGCCGTCAACGCACTCGTTAACGTCGTCGCCTCCGGAGCCGCCCGCACATGTACCGTCGTACTTGTCCCATGCCCAGCTCGTACCCGGGTTGTCAACATCCCTTAAATCGACCACAATACCATTAGAACTTTGCCCGCCCGCGCCCGAATTATTATGTTTCAAGGTCATTAAGACCTCGCCGTTCACTGCCGTTGCAGCGTCGCCTTCCGCATGGCAGACAATGCAGTCCCAGTTAGTGATTTGGACCGTGCTTGCGCCAAAGATATGCCGGGATGACTTCGTAAAATCACCTGATACCGATCCTGTTATGTCCCTCGTTATATATGAGTTGGGAAGCGGCACGCCGTCATGGCAGAGTATGCATTCGCCTCCGCCCGCAAACCCGTTCTTGTGCTGGTGACAGACGTTGCAGTCCTTACTATTATTGTGCAGCAGTGTGACCTGTTCCGGTTCTGACGTACTGTAATTATGGTACTTGTTCTCGCTGTGGCAGTACTCGCATATCTTTGTAGAATTTGGATGTCCTGTGGGGTCATTGTCGTCGCCGAAGTCAGCTGTACCGTCCCTCTGGTCCGTAAGCACAATTCCCAATCCTCCCGTTTCCCCGGGGAATTCATCGATGCCATTAGGGGCAGTGATGTTTGTCTTTATCCTTTTTATATTTGTTGTATCCGATGTGTGGCATGTATCACAGACGAATTGTCCATACTTCCCACCGGGTGTCCATGTACCGCTGTTGAGTTCACACTCGAACTGGGTCACATACGTTGGATCATCGCATTTGCCGTCAATACCCCAGCCGCCTTGGGCTGCCCATTTCGGGGAGTTCAGGTTGTTGCTGCTGTGAATTAATTTATTTGAAGCTCCACTAATGGCTACCGTCAGGTCCGTTGCCGTGCCGAAGCCCTGCCAGGAGCTTGTTGTTGTCCCGTCATTAGTCCGCGCCTGCCACATATACTCGACCGCGTCGACGAGATTCTTGCATGTAGCAGTGGCCACACTTCCATCAGCAACAAAGCCGCTGGAGCAGTTAGGGGTATCTCCAAAGCTGCTTGCGCCGCCGTTGTAATCTATTATCTCGACCTCAAGCTTTATATTGTCCTGGTCAGCATCACTCAGCGTTGCGCTGATCTTTGCTGTTGTCTCACCCGTCAGGCCGTCCTGGGATATCTGGGTTGAGCCGTCCATATGGTACTGGTTCAGGTCAGCATTATAATTCGGGAGTTCCGGCGCGGTATTGGATATTATCACGTCCGGGTTCCCGGCCATTGACTCAAACCATCCGGAGGCATTGAAGTCCTGGCCGTCATAGGTCCTTGCCTTCCAGTTATGCTGGGAGCCGGAATCAAGATAGGTGCAGGTAGCTATAGCATCATTCCCGCTCGATACGTAAGAACTGACACAGGTAGGCGTACCTGTGAAAGCGCCGTCTGTCATTTCAACTTCGAGCCTCACAGTATCAGGCGTCGAATTAGTGTCGGTCACTGTCGCCTTTATGAGCACGGTCTTTTCGGTCGTTGTGCCTCCGGCTGATATCGGGGTCGATCCGTCCATCTTGAACTGTCCAAGTCCACCGGGATCTTCAGGGGGAATGTTCGCTTCAATGACCGTAATGATATCCGAGTTCCAGGGGCCTCCTGTTGGTGGATTGTCCGGTCCGCTTACTGCCATCGCTGTTACACTTGATTGAATATTGCCGGAAGCAGCCGCGTTAAGATCATAAACTATCCATATATACTTTGATATTCCTGCTGTCACATCATTGCCTGACACGAGCGACATGTCTACAACTCCGGTGCCGACCTCACCATCCCAGCCTGAAACCGAATTGCTGCCGAGCGTACCGTTGCCGAAATCAGAATCATCATCCATATGCACTTCAAGAGTGTCGATTGTCCCGCCAGTGTTTACCACGAGGTCATTAACCGTCACAGAGCTTATGTTGCATATACCGTCATCCCCGCCTCCTGCAGAACAGTCGACCTGGAGCCATTCCATCTGGACATTCTGCTCTCCTCCCGTAGCAGTGGATGCAACCGCTAAGTTGCCGGATACAGAGAGTGAATCCGGCACAGGCGCGGTGATCGCAAATTGAGTCGAATTCCACGGCCCGCCTGAAGGGCTGACGTCTGCTTCAACACCAGTGTCCAGAGTTATAGCTGTTACACTCGATTGAATATCGTTTAATGGTGCACTTGCGTTAATATCATACAAAATCCATAT
>SDBV01004264.1_pt1 | contig 20681 bp, 14 predicted proteins | sample 2277081 | NCBI WGS metagenome assembly SDBV01 (sample SAMN10402039, study PRJNA504765) | marine sediment metagenome | isolation source: marine sediment core GS10_PC15, 223 cmbsf | place: Arctic Ocean: Southern Knipovich Ridge | collected 2010 | reverse complement strand
AAGCCCCCCTCCCCCTCCCCCATCCGGCTCCCCGACGGCCACCCCCTGACTCTCCGGCAACCGCGCAAACCACCGAGCCAACGACGCCCCCCGCCCCGCCCCGAGCACAGCCACGCCCACCTTTTCATTGGCCGCAACCGCCCCCCGTCCGCGAGCCGCCGTCCCGGCAGCCACCGCCGCGACTGTCAGAAACTGTCTGCGATTAGGTTTGGACATCAGTGGTTCTCCAGAATGGGATTACCGTTCAATTGTCTGTTTGATCCGTTCGGTCTCGTCGCCGTGGGCCAGGCCGATAAGGCACCAGGAGTTCTACTTCTTGTTTCGTAGCGGAGCCCGACGTCTAAGTATGGCCGAAAGCCCCATGGCCACATCGATGCACGTGTCGACACAGTTGTGGGTGAACTTCTCGACCTCCTTGTAGTGCCAGTGCTCGCCCTTCGCCTGACGGCGGTCGAACAGCGTCCCGTCAATATAGCAGTTCTCTTCGACTGCGTGTCGCAAGTGGTCGTCAGGGTATTGTTTCTTCAATCGTCGTTGCCAATCCTCGATCTCTTTCGTCTTGAACAAAGGAAACATGTACGAAGGACCGTCAGACTCGGTGGGACGCCACATAAGGATCTTGGGTTCAAGTCTGTGGATCTTGAGATGTCGGTACGTTGCCGCTCTCTTGAAGCAGGGAGCATCAAGCTTCTCCAACTCATTTAGGAATCGGCCTTGGTTCACGATGCGCAACCCGAATCGAGTGGGACATCTGAGTCGCTCAAGAACACCTTCAAACTCAAGCACTTCCGGCCTGCGTTCCGGATTGAAAGGACAATGATAGGCCCAGACAAGCAAGGCTGCCTTGTCCCTGAAAGAATCGATTCTCGTGATGCAGTTATCGGCAAAGTAGCGAAGGTAGAAGAGAATACGTTTTCTCTTGACATCGTCGGTGGCCGCATGGGCTTCCATCCAATGGTAGCTGTACGCGATCTCGCAAGCGAGGGCCAGGCAATCGAATGCCCAAGAGACGGCGTTGTATCGTGCGTCGAAGGGGACTTCACCTTCCGTAGCGCGCTCCAGAGCGTCCTGTTCTCTCAGCAGGGGCTGCAGCTCGTTGGTTACCGTTTTGTGGACCTTCTCGTAGAGTTCGGAAATGTCCATAGTGTCTCCCGTTGCACAACCGGAGCGGCTATCGTCAGTATTGCGTCAGCAACAAGAGGATATCAGAACAGATGGCCGGGTGGAACCCCCGCGCGGATACTGCCCACCCACCGTCTGGGACAGGCCTGTAGGGAACGCCCTCCGTGGCGTTCCGCGAAGCACGAGTGGATTTCGCTTCCCTGGTGCACGGAACGGCAAGGAGGGCTGCGGAACGCCACGGAATGCTGCGGAACGCCACGGAGGGCTGCGGAACGGCAAGGAGGGCTGCGGAACGCCACGGAATGCTGCGGAACGCCACGGAGGGCGTTCCCTACAGAGTTAATCGACGTTCTTGACCGATGCGTCCTTCGTTTTCGCGCGGATTTGGGTTGAGACCGATCCGGCGGGCATTGACGCGTCCACGCCTTCGGTGTACGGTAGCGATCACTCATGTAGGGAACGGCCTCCGTGCCGTTCCGCCCGGGAATCGTGAAGGACGATGGCATGGAATCGAACCGCAGACTCCCGCAACGTAGACAACACCGTCTTCCGCCAGCAGTCTATGCCACGACGGAATACGTGTATTACTTCACTGTCTGTGCGCGGCATCAAGGCCAGCCATTTCGGACTCGGAAGCTAGCCGATACGGTGGTTGAATCGCTTCTCTGGACGAAGCGCGAATATGACTGGCTCCTGTTCTGCTATTGTCTGATGCCGGACCATCTGCATTTCGTCTGCCGACTCATGGAGGCCGAGGGCAGACTGATCAACACTGGTGCCCGTGGCATGCAGCCCGAAGGAGCTCTGGATCATCTGGCGCGCTTCAAGAGCTACACGACGAATCGATCTTGGAAGCTTGGATTGGAGGGGAAGCTGTGGCAGAAGAGCAGCTACGATCGCGTTCTGGACATGGAAAAGCCCTTCGAGGAAATTGTTCAATACACAATGGAGAACCCGGTAAGGAAGGAACTAATCGGAGAATGGGAGGATTGGCCCTACTCCGGAATCGTCGATCCATGGTGGCAATAGATGTAGGGAACGCCCTCTGTGGCGTTCCGCGGATCGCGGATCGCGTTTCGTGGATCGCGGATCGCGCTCCACGGAACGGCACGGAGGCCGTTCCCTACAGGCGAAGAAAAGGGGAGTCGGGGCTAAGGCCGCCTTCGGCGGAAAGCCCCGTAAACGGGGCTCAAGTGCAGGTTAATCAAGCTTCAAACGTGAAATCAGGCAGCCGGATCCTCTCTCCGCCTTTCAGGGCCGACTCGTGTGCCAGGATGCCCACGCACGTATAGTTGGCCGACTGAACGGCGTTGGGAAACGGATCGCGGTCCTCGATCAGGGCAGAAATAAACTCGTGGGCCAGGTGCGGGTGCGAGCCGCCGTGACCTTCCAGCGAGCCGGGGTCGGTGACCAGGTGCGAGTGGGTGCCGTCGGGGTCGGCTCCTTCGCTGGCGAGGTGCTGGTACTCGGGAAGATCCAAAAACGTCTTGGTCGTAAAGTGCCGGATCTCCTCGGGCAACAGGTGGGCGTAATCGGGCACCTTCACACGCTGGGCGACCTCGGCCTGGGGTTTCTTCGCCGTGTGCAGCACCGGATCCTGGCCCTCGATCAGCGGCCACTCGAAGGCCTTCTTCGAGCCAAACACGTCAAAACTCTCCCGGTACTGACGGGCCGTGTCGAACAGCGAGCGGTGGACCCTGGCCGAAAGGTCCGAATGGCGGAACTTGAAGTGCGTCGTTTCCACGGCGAACGGAGAATTGTACTTGGCAATCAGCTCCTCGCGGATCGTGCCGGACCCGAAGCAGGAGACGTACTCGGCCTGGTCGCGCGTCAGGGCCAGGCATGGGCTGACACAGTGGGTGGCGTAATGCATCGGCGGCAGGCCCGGCCAGTATTCGGGCCAGCCGTCCATGTCCTGCTGGTGGCTGGCCTGGAGGAACTGGATCTTGCCCAGCTCGCCGTTGTCGTAAAGCTCCTTGACGAAGAGGAACTCGCGGGAGTAGATGACCGTTTCGGCCATCATGTACTTCAACCCCGTTTCCCGTACGAGTTCGACGATCTGTCGGCAATCCTCCACGCTGGTGGCCATCGGCACCGTACACATCACGTGTTTGCCGGCCTTCAATGCCGCAATCGACATCGGCCCGTGATCGGGGATGGGCGTGTTGATGTGGACGAAGTCGACCTCCGGATCGGCCAGCACGTCGGCGTATTTCGTATATCGCTGCGGAACTTTGAAGATGTCGCCGACGTCGTGGAGCTCTTTCTCCGACCGCCGGCAGATGGCGTGCATGTTGGCCTGTTGGTGCCGCTGGTAGATCGGGATAAACTGCGTGCCAAATCCCAGCCCGATAATCGCGACGTTCACCTTGCTTTTCGCCATGGCGTACTCCTTAGAGCAATGGTTTCGGGGACCTGTCATCACATCATAGAATGCTCCAAAATGGAGTCAATATGAGCTGCCGGTCAAGGGAGAGGGGCGACACCGCGGAAGGGGTCGCCAAGAAGACGGCTACCAGGGCCATCGTCAAAGAGAATGGGAAATACCGCCGGACGCTCTGAGCAACGACAACCTTGCCCACGGCTGGCCGAGAGCAACTTGTTCATGGCCTGGCCCATGGCATCGCCAACGACATGGCCAAACTGCAACTCCGGGCCGATGTGGTGATGACCCGGGTAGCCGGTGAAGCCGATTGTCAGCGGTCCTTTCTTCAGACCATCAGCGGTCTTGAATCGCACCCCCCGCTCGGGGTCATCGGGCGAGGCTCGCGGCGCCAGCTTCGCGCCCGACTTCAAGGGTGGTATCCTGTGACGTCCGAGATAGCCTAGAGGGAGCCCGGCGCGGACCTGGAGCCGTCCGGAAACCTCTCGATAGAGGTGATTTCCTGGCCGTCCGGGAAAAGAACTCTCCGGGTGCTTCTGAGATCCGTGAACCGTTACACCAATAAAGCGATGCCCATGCGAAAGGTCTCAGCATGAAAAGCAAGAATCGTCGTCAGTTTTTGAAGTCCTCGGCTGTCGCGGCCGCTTCGGTGGTGGCGGTGCCCTCGATGGCGAAATCCCAACGCAGCGCCAACGACCGTGTCCGCGTGGGTCTGCTCGGCTTGGGTGGACGGATGGGCCCACACGTTCGCGCACTGGCTCAAATGGCCAAAGAGAACGTTGAGATCGTGGCCGTCTGCGACTGCGACCGGAACAAGCTCGAATCGGCCGGCAAGCGCTATCCGGACTTGGAGGGCAAGAAGCTGGCCGTCTACAGCGACATGCGCAAGATGTTCGACGACAAGTCGATCGACGCGGTGACCAACGGCCTGGGAGATCGCTGGCACGCGCTGTCGACGATCTGGGCCTGTCAGGCGGGCAAGGACATGTACGTCGAAAAGCCTTGCACTCACAACCTCTTCGAGGGCCGGCAGATGGTCGCCGCCGCGCGGAAATACAAGCGGATCGTCCAACACGGAACCCAGAACCGCTCCAGCCCCAACATCATCGAAGGGATAGGCAAACTCAAGGACGGTATCGTCGGGGAAGTCTACATGGCCCGCGGTATCGATTACAAACTCCGCGGAAACCTGGGCCGCGCCACGCCTTCCCCGGTCCCCGAGGGCTTGGACTGGGACCAATGGCTGGGCCCCAAACCGATGCGACCTTACAGCCAGTTCTGGCACCGGCGCTGGTATTGGAACCTGGAACTCAGCAGCGGCTGCTTCGCCAACCAGGCCGTCCACGAATTGGACATCATTCGCTGGGGATTGGGACTCCAGGAGCATCCAACCGAGGTGACCGCCATGGGCGGGAACTTTGTCCACGAGGACGACCGCACTTCGCCCACGCATGTGGCGATGACCTTCCGCTTTGGCGATCCCCAGCCCATGCTCACTTACGAACACCGCTCGTGGTACACCAACGGCGAGGCGGGGTTCGGAGAGAAGTACCAATTCGTCCAACCGAACTTTCCGGTAGGGACCATGTTCTTCGGCACCAAAGGCTACATGATCTTCCCCGACTACAGCAGCTACTACACGTTTTTCGGCCCCGCTCGCGAGCCGGGCCCCAGCAACAGCGAACCGGGCCATCCCATGGCGGATCTACCCCATTTCCAGAACTGGATCGCGGCCGTCCGCAGCCGAAATCACGAAGACCTCAACGCCGACGTCGAAGAAGGACACAAGTCGATGGCGCTCACGCTGTTGGCTCGCACGTCCTACCAGGTCGGCCGTGCGTTGCGGTTTGATCCGACCACGGAAACCGTCCTCGACGACGAGGCCGACGCCATCTTGAACCGGCCCGACTACCGCCAGCCGTACGTGGTGCCGAAAGACGTATGACCGCGCCCAATCGAGGATCCAATGAGCAAGACCAACCCGATTCGATGGAGCGTTCTCGGCCTGGGATTCTTCGGCGAAGTGCATGCCGACACACTCGCCGGGATGCCCGGCGTCGAACTGGCGGCGTTGTGCACGCGGCGAAAGCAGCGGCTCGACGAATTGGCCGACCGTTACGATGTGCAGCGGCGCTACACCGACTATCGTCAACTTCTGGCCGATCCGTCAGTCGACGTGGTCAGCATCACCACCCACGTGGACGATCATCACGACATCGCCGTGGAGGCACTCGGCAGCGGCAAGCACGTGTTCTTGGAAAAGCCGATGGCGCCGACCGTCGAGCAGTGCGACCGGATCGTCGAGGCCGCCGCCACCAGCCACGGTCTGTTCATGGTGGGACATATTTGTCGATTTGATCCACGTGTGGCGCTGGCCAAGCAGGCGATCGAAGAGGGCCGCATCGGGAAGATCATTTCCATGCACGCCCGGCGAAACCTGTCCAAGGCCATCGGGCGCACGGTGCTCGACAGTGTTTCGGCCCTGATGGGCGACGGCATCCACGATGCCGACCTGATGCTGTGGTTCGCCCGGGCAAAGCCGGTGAGCGTTTACGCCCAGGAGGTCCACCCCGGCCGGTGCAAGTACCCGGACGGCGGCTGGGCGATTGCCCGGCTCCAGGGCGGTGCGGTGGCCGTGATTGAATCGGTCTGGCACCTGCCGGAGACTACTCCGTACGCCATCGACGCCCGCATGGAGGTCATCGGTACCGAGGGCGCGCTCTATATCAATTGTGCCCAAAGCGGTCTGGAGATCCATGCCTCCGACGGCGTACGCCTGCCGGACACCATGTATTGGCCACAGCTTTCCGGCCAGCGCTTCGGCGCGCTGCGTGCGGAGCTGCAATACTTCACCGACTGCGTCGTCGCCGGCCGGCGTCCGGACCGCATCACGCCCGAGGAGTCGCGGGAGGCCGTTCGGTTGATCGTCGCCGCCACGCAGTCGTCGCAATCGGGCAAGGTAGTGGTTTTTTGACTTGGAGGAGATCATGACATTCGATCATATCGGCATCATCACCGAGCAGAAGAAGCCGGGCGAAACGTTCGTGGCGGCCACCCGAGTTTGGATTACCGACATGGCTGAACACCCTTATCACGTGGAATGGCTTCGTTTTGAGCCCGACTCGCCGGTGTCCGGTCCGGTCCGCCACATGCCGCACGTGGCCTATCGCGTGGATGACGTCGAAGCGGCGTCGAAAGGCCTCAACGTGCTCCTGGAACCGTTCGACGTCGGTTTTGCCGTGGTCACCTTCTGCCAGACCGATGACGGCGCGGTCGTCGAATTCATGAAGTATAAGGAGCAGTAGCGTCCAGGTTCGATATCGGCGAGTTGTCCTGATGAAGGAGATTGTCATGCGTTGGCATTGGGTTTGGGTGAGCACGCTTGTAGGCTTAGGTGTTTTCGCCTCAGCAGTGTCGGGCCATGCCGATGAATCGGCCGCGCCGATCAAAGCCGGCATCATCGGGCTCGATGCACACGCCTTGGCCTGGACCAGGATCATCAACGATCCCAAGGCGACCGGAGTGTTGTCCCAAATGATCGTCGTGGCCGGATATCCCGGCGGCAGCCCCGATATACCGCAGAGCATGGAGTTGCTCAACAAGCAGGTCGGCCCGCTTCGTGAGTTGGGCGTCGGGATCGTCAACTCCATCGACGAATTGCTCGACGAGGTGGACGTGGTGCTCTTGTTGAGTATCGACGGCCGCGCCCATCTGAAGCAGGTCAGTGCCCAGCAGACCCTGGAGATACTCGCCTTCATGGAGGCAGCCGACCAGAGCAAACTCCAAGGTGGCCGCCCTGTGACGATCAAAAGTGTCATGAAAAAGGCCCGACAGGCCGTCGCACCGTGAAGGCGAGATAAGGCAACCCCTTTCCTCCCCAGAAGGGCTGCGGGACGGGTTCTTACGAATTCCGGGACCATTCGATTGATTTCGGGACCATTCGGTTGCAAGCCCACCCCATGTCGGGCTAGAATCAGGTTTGTCGCGGGGATTCGAATCCCTATCAGTGGGTACACCGCGGTGGCGAGGAAAAAAGACAGCAATCCCATCGGAAGGTAGATCATGGGCAACGAAGAAGACGGCATTCGTGGGGGAGGCTTCGCGCCGTCCGGCCCACCGGCTGGAACGCTCGGACCGGTAAGCATCCCAAGGCCGGCCGGCCTCGCTACGCCAACGGCGATCGTCCGGAAGGTGACGCGCGTGAAGAAGGATTGGGACGTCAAAAGCCCGCCGATGCGCACTACGCCAAAGATCAAGGTCGGTGGCGCTACGCTCGCTGATGTTGCCAAGCAGCTCGACAAGTTAGCAGAATGGGGTGAAGGTGGCGGGGCACTGCGGACGGACCGGATTCCGGCCGGCACCAGCACAAGCGTCGAAGTGCAACTCAGGGGCAACCTGGTCTACCGGATGCCGACCTGGAAAGAATATGCGAAACGCTCGGCTGGCGTGAGGGCGGAGTGGGACAAGATGATCAAGAAACTAGGCATCCACGAAAAGCGGCATGTCGAGATCGCGATCGAAGAAGGTGATCGCCTCGCCAAGGACTTGGTTGGCAAGCGTATTGGAAAGATCGCCGGCATGGTGACCGCCGCGAACCAGCGGATGGCCAAGCGGCAGCAAGAATTAGACAAACAGACCTTGAACGGCTCCAAGCCGAAGGTCAAATACGGCGACGTCATTCTTGATACCTCAATCACGTGAGCAACGCGATGTGGCCGGTTTGTCGGTACGTGCAGCGCAGCGCGTTGCCTGCCGGGCTGTGCGAGCTTCCGCGGTTCGATTTGACTATTTGGGCCTTGATCCAGGCCAACTGTGAGTCCAATGCGCTGCGAAGCCAAAGCGAGCCACCCTTCCCGAGAAGGGCTGAAGGACGGATTCTTATCTTACGAATTTCGGGACCATTCGATTGATTTCGGGACCATTCGGTTGCAAGCCCAACCCACGTCGGGCTAGACTCAGGTTTGTTGCGGGGATTCAAATCCCTATCAGTTGATCTCCTGCATGGTGAAATAAAATTCGCCTCGTAGCGAAAAGACGCAACTCCCGCCACCCCAAGCAGATGCGGCGCACAAGGCGGGTAGTTCGGCACTCGAAATTGGAGGCTGACCCAGCTCCATTGCGAAAAAGTGCTTGACGACGAACGTCGGTACCGGTAGAATCATGCTGACAGTCGTCGTTAAACCGAAAGAGATCATGGATCGAGGTCTGCCGATGTCGAAGCCGGAAGGGAATCTCAGCCCGACTCAGTTTGAAATTCTGGAGGTCCTCTGGGAAATGGGACCGCCCGGCGGGACCGTTACTCATATTTGGAACCGGATCGCCCAGCGCCGGCCGGTGCATCGCAACACGGTCCTCAACCTGGTTGACCGGCTTGAAAAGCGCGGTTGGCTGAAGCGAAAGAAGAGGCCAGGCGGCCTGCACTACTGGCCTACCGCTGCACGCGAGGAAATCAAACAGCAAGTCACCAAGGAGTTTGTCGAAGGCTTCTTCGGCGGCTCGGCCAGCAATCTGGTGGTCAGCCTGCTGGGCAGCGAAGACATCAACCAGGACGACATTAAGCGCCTGCGCCAACTGTTACTCGGCGAAGCCAGCCCAAAGGAAAGCCCCGACGAGAAACGGAGGCCGCGGAAGTGAGCCACGTTATCTCCGTACTACCGACGGTTGTAGCCTTCGCGGTGCATGCCGCGTTGTGTATCACGCTTATCTCGGCCGTCGGCACGCTCGCCGCGCGACTTGCCCGTCGGGCGTCGGCCCCATTTCGGCATACGTTGGTGCTCAGCGTGCTGCTGGCGATGGGCTTCACCCCGGCGTACGTCGCACTGCGCCACTGGCAACCGCGCGAGGTTGAATTCTTGTCGGCAACGGCAGCGTCGAGTGTCACGTCGCCGCAAAACGCCGAAACCTCGGCCGGACCATTCTACCGCATCGACGACGAAGCCCCGGGGCCCGGGGTTGGCGCGCAGTCCACCACGAACGGTCCAATATCGATCGGGCTGCGGCCCACGTTTTTCTTTTTCTGCATCGCGCTGCTTGTCTGGGTAGTCGGCGCCTTGGCACTCCTGGCTCGCGAAATACCAAGGCTCCTAGAGTTTCGGCGGTTGTGGTCCACGTTGACGCCGGTGGATGACGCCCGGACCACGGGCCTGGTAGAACGCCTGAAGACGGAAATGGGAATCCGCCGGCACGTGCGGGTGGTCGCTTCGACCAGGGCCGATCCCTTCACCGTGGGATGGCTCAGACCGGCCGTCGTCATTCCAGGGTCGTTTTGCGAGAAATCAACGCCGACCCAGCTTGAAGCGGTCTTGGTTCACGAACTGGCACACATTCGCCGCCGCGACTGGGCGATCCATGTTGCGATGCGACTTCTGGCCGCGACGTATTGGTGGAATGCACTGGTCCGCCGCCTGGTGGTCGATCTTTCGCGGTCTCGCGAGGAGATCTGCGACAACTTTGTGCTAAAGGTCCAGGGGGAAGGCCGGACGCTGGCAAGTTTTTTGGTGGATACCGCGGAAAGGGTGGCCAGTGCAAGATTCAGTTGGAGCCTTGGCATGTCGGTCAACGAACCTCGGCATTTGGAAAAACGAGTAACTCAACTCTTAAGTGGAGACCTTCCGATGATTCGCATCAGTTCAATGTTTGCGTCGTTTATTCTCATGGGCACGCTCTCGATCGCAGCTCTGCTGGTCCACGCCGACTACGCCCAGGCCCAGGTGTTATCTACCGCCCGATTCATCCCCCTGGGCGATCTGCCGGGCGGGGATTTTCATAGCTTCGCCGTAGGGATGTCGGCAGACGGTTCCACCGTGGTTGGCACAAGTTACTCCGTACGCGGTGAAGAAGCATTTCGCTGGACCGAGGCCGAAGGCATGATGCCCCTCGGTGACCTGGAAGGAGGGATTTTTCGGAGCCGGGCGAGGAACGTGTCGGCGGATGGGAGAACAGTCGTTGGTTTTGGTCGCTCCGCCGAAGGCGACGAGGCCATTGTCTGGCGCGACGGCGTTTTGACATCCTTGGGTGACGCGCCGGACCCGGGATTTCACAGCCAAGCTCGCGGCGTGAGTGACGATGGTACAAAGATCGCCGTTGCGGGCCGCGAGGGATCGTTTGTCTGGACCGAGAATGCTGGCTTCTCGCCCCTGGGTGCTATTTATTATGCGCAAATCTCAGGAGATGGCAACGTGCTTGCCGGCGGGGGCGTCGTGGAAGGTGTCAGACGCCCCGCCTTCTACAGCGACGAGGGCTTTGTGCCGCTTGGCGACCTGCCTGGCGGTGGCGTCAACGGTGGTGTTTGGTCGCTTTCAACCGACGGAACCGTTGTCGTGGGCCATGCGGAGTCGCACGACAACAAGCAGCAAGCCTTTCGTTACAAAGACGGAAACATGCAAGGTCTCGGCTTCCTCGGTGTGGGTGAAATGACCGAAGCGCGTGATGTTTCGGCCGACGGGTCAGTCGTTGTCGGTATGGCGAACTGGAACTCGGATGATTGGAGCGACTCGCTAGGATTCATTTGGGACGCCGCCAACGGAATGCGTGACATCCAGGATGTCTTCGAGGATGACTTCGGTATGGACCTGGGCGGCTACCGTATTATGTACGCTACCGGTATATCGGCAAATGGACAGTTCATAAGCGGCACCGCGGAGACCCCGTCGGGAGCACGTGAGGCCTATCTCGCGGATCTTGGTCATCCGGTACCGGAACCGTCCAGCGGGATGTTGGCGGCCTGCGGATTGGCGCTCGTGGGAGCCTTCCTGCTACGCAAACGCCGCGGGCCCTGTCGCTAGAAGATTCAGCCTCGCGCTCTAGCTCGACTGTTTGATTTCGCTTGGAAACTGTAGGGAACGCGCTGCGTGGCGTTCCGGGAAGCGGCAAAAAGGAGCCAAATAGGACGCGCCGGAACGCCACGCAGCGCGTTCCCTACAGAAATCAAACAGCCGCTCACGAACCCACAAAAAGCGGCCGGCGAGCACCCGCTACCAAACGAACCGCTCGCCGGCCCGGCAACTCACGAGCGGTCATAGACGTCGACAGTGTCCTGCGTTACGACGGGGGTACCGGGGCTTTCATCGACGCGCTCGTCCCCACGGGAAGTGGTGGCTTGGACAATCGGACCGGCTTGCTGTTCGATTCCGTCGGTGATCTGCACTTAGGGAGTGCCGCGACTAATGAAGTGCTGCGGTACGGCGCCGCCTCCCAGGCGGTCTTCACCGTCAGCCTCTCCTCGCCCAGCGCCGTGCCGGTGACGGTGAACTACAGCACGGCCGATGGCGCGGCACTGGCCGGCAGCGACTACACGACGGAAAACGGGACCGTGGTCTTCGACCCGGGGGTAACCCAACGCACGATCATCGTGCCGACCGTTGATGACGCGTTGATCGAGTCGGAAGAGACCTTCGTCGTCAATCTGTCTAATCCGTCGGCGGGAGCGACGATTGGGGATCCCCGGGGCGTGGCCACGATCACGGATGACGACAATCCCGCCAGCCCCAACGACATCTATGTCTGGGACATCGGCTTTAACTCGCGAACGCGCGGCAAGGGCGGCTTGGTCCATGACGAGCAGATCGTGGTGACCGTCCGCCGCGATTCGGACGCCGACGGTGTCGCCGAGGCAAGCGATGAACTGGTCGCCGGGGCGAACGTGACCGTGACGCTCACCGGCCCGGTGGGTGGGACCTACTCGGGCGTCACCGATTCCGCGGGCGTCTTTGCCGGCGCCTGGATCAAGGACGTGCTCGACGGCGCCTACATGGCCGAGGTCACCGGCTTGACCCATGCCACGTTCACCTACAGCGGCGTTCTGGACCCGACGGCCAACGATAGCGACTCCGACGGCGACGGCCTGCCGGATGATTCGCACACGATTCCGCACGGCGCTGCGGCCGCGGCAAGTGTCGACGCGCTGGACCAACTAATGGCCGGCCTCGGCGGGACCACGTCCAGCGGCGTCGCAGACGACGATTCCGACCCGCTGACGGGCAGCCTGCAAGACGACGTGGCGATCGACCTGCTGTTCGGTTAGGCCCGGCCTGAACGGCTGCCGCGCCACAAAAACGGGGGAAAACGTCCGTCGTCTGACTTCTGACACCGATTCGGTGTTGCGAATCCCCGGGTCGTTCAATTATTGGCATGGTCGATCCATTTGGCCCTGGCGCCGTCGCCGGATCTTGCCGCGCGTTCTTCCCTTCTGCTGTAGATAAACGGGCCTTCCGCCGAATCGTCCGGCGCGGCAACTCGACGCGCGACCCCTGAAATGTAGTCATAGGTAGACAGGTAGGGTGCGTGGAGCAGGCTGACTCGGCCGTGGTGCGTTTCGCAAGCCAGCCGTTCTGCTATGACGACGTGCTGCATGGCAGCACCGCTTCTGCCTGCGCAGGCGCACCAGAAGCACATGGCTTGCTTCACGCACGCTACGGGCTTCGCCGCGGCCGATTGCGAATTCAGCGCTTCCTTCTGCGATACACGCAGAAACCGAGCGCGCCCAGACCCAGCAGCGTCATCGCCATCGTCGAAGGTTCAGGAACGAACGAAAGGGTCACGTCGTCAACGGCCATGTACTGATCGGTCCACGCCCTGAGCACGATCTTTTTGCCGGCGTCGGCGGCTGTAGCGGTGTACTCGACGCTTACTTGCTCCCAAGAACCTACGGTTGTGCTACCATTGGCCTCGGCCAGGGGGACCCCGATATTATCTTCAGCGGCAAGGTAAAGGTACCAACGTTCGCCGTAGCCGCTCCATGGGGTTCCCGCCCACGCGCTGAATGTGTAGGTTTGACTTTCAATATAGGTGTCATTCAGAACCTGCCAGAAGTAGTCGCTGTTGCCGTACACTTTGTTCTTGCCGGTCCGCGCCGGCCACTCAGGAGCACCCGGATAATAGTAATTGTAGGCCAGCCAGGCACCAGCATCAGCAGCGCCGGCGTCCCACGGGCCGGTATTGGCCGGGTCGCCAAGATAAACGTAATCATCCTCAGCCACCAGCACATGATCCTCAAAGCTGGCGTCGGGGACGGCGATGGTCCCCGCGTCGGCAATCCCACCGATCAGAACGATCACCACGAGCATTGAAATCAACGTGCATTTGTTGAACATAGCAGGAGCTCCAAAAAAGTGGTTCAAACGTGTGTCGAACAAGCACCGTGGGAAATCGACTCCGGCACGAGAGGCAATTACAGAACGCACCCCAAAGAGAGTCGCCGCCGCAAAGGGTCGCTACATCGACTTGGGTGCCGCGCTGCCTCGATATTTGATCTTGAGATCCAGTGGAAACTAAGATGGATTCTACCACACCTGATTTTTCTGTCAACCATCCGCCGACCGTTTGGGCTAGTTTCTTGGTTCCCCACCAAAAAGGCCTCCTCAGAGGAATCCGTGGGTTGATTTCTGCCATGGGACGTAAGTTGTTTACCAGAAATACCTTGCGTCGATCGAGGCGGTGAGTTTTTCGACGGTGAGAAACCAAGTACGGGTTCCTCTGACGGTCACGGATTCTTGGGAGGAGCCCGAGGGGATCGAATTCACCAGCCCAGGACAACGCCCTGGTGGAAAGTTGGTACAACGCGAGAGAAGCCCTGAATGGTCGCAACGGTTCTGTGCCGGCCTTTCAGGCTTGACGAGCCATCCCTCATTTTATTGACATAATTGCTACCTGTGGTCTAATAGCTGTCGCGACTGGGGTGTTTCGCGGTTGCGCCGCGGAGTTGCTTTGACCCGGCCGGCCGGAAGCCTCGGCAGACCGACATTCGGTCCACGGCAAGAATCCACCACCAGAGTCTACTACTGAAAGGCGTGGACCGATGGCGGCGACCAACATGGTGGCCATGGCCGGGCGGCTGGCAATCCTGGTGCGGGCGCAAGCATGATCGCCGCCAGGCAACACCACGTGGATGCCGGCGGCCTGGCCCTTTGTGCCGCGGCCGCGGCAGGAATCCTTTTCGCCGCGATGACGGACGGGGCCACGGCCCGCGCCGAGAATCTCAACGTGATGTCCTATAACATTTGGGTTGGCGGCACCTACGGAGGTCAGCCGCTGTCGCAGACCGTCGAGGTCATCCGGGCGGGTGCCGCCGATATCATCGGCATGCAGGAGCAGAGCGGCAACGCCGGGGCGATCGCCGCGCAGCTGGGCTACTACTATCGCGTGCAGAGCAACTCCAACCCCTACGAAAGCACGGCGATCCTCAGCCGCTACAAGATCATCGAGGATTCTCCGGGGCTGTGGGGCGTGAAGGTGGAACTTGCGCCGACGCGGCACGCCTGGGTGTTTAACGTCCACCTGCCGGCCTATCCCTACCAGCCGTACGACCTGCGCGACGGGGTTTTGCCCCCGATCGAGGCCCGTGTGATTGCCGCCGCCAATGCGGCCCGCGGCAGCCGGGTCACTAGTCTGTTGAACGACATGAGCAACTCCGGCGCACTGGCCGGTAGCCTGCCGATCTTCTTGACCGGCGACTTCAATGAGCCGTCGCACCTGGACTGGACGCAAGCCGCCGCCGCCGCCACGGGCCGAACGTTCGACCTCGAGGTGGCGTACCCGACTTCCAGCCGGATCACGGATCAAGGCATGACCGACGCGTTTCGCGCGGTGCGGCCGGACGAGGTCGGCGATCGGGCCTACACCTGGACACCCGGCTATCCGGCCCCGAATCTCGCTTGGGGCGAAGTACACGACCGGATCGACATCGTATACGGCCGCGGCGCCGGCGTGAACCCCGTCAACGCCTGGACCATCGGCCACGACGCGAGCAACCCCAACACCGACATCCAGGTCTGGCCGTATCCCTCCGATCACCGTGCGGTGGCGGTTGGTTTCGATCTGCTTGGCGGGGATTTCGCCGCCGGCTCGGTGTTGACCTTCGACGTGCCCCCCCTGCCACACAACCCCGGCAACGACACGGCTTTGAACCACGGCTACGGCGATCGCCTGTTCAATACTCCCAACGTGGAAGTGGCCTTCGCCGCCACCGGCACCTCGCACTGGGACACCTACGGCGACGACGGCCGCGGCGAGACCCACTGGGAAGACGGCGTGGGGCAATTGCAGTACGGCAACGGTTCGGCCGAGTACGACGTTACCTTCACCCCCGACGTCGGCTTCGGTGTGCTGGTCGAATCCTTCGAGCTGGTGGACTACATCGACTTCGCCTCCGGCCACAGCGTCAACTGGGAACTCTGGGCCGGCGGCCCGGACACCGGCACGTGGCTGGCCGGCGGCCGGCAAGTCGTCTCCGCGGATGGGATCAACTCGGTTGCCACCGGTGTGACGGACGCGATCTTTGGGACCATGACGTTCCGGTTGGAGCATCTTGTCGGTAACGGCGCGGACCTGGCCGTGGACAACATTCTCTTTCGGCAAGTGGTGCCGGAGCCGTCGGCAGGGATCCTGGCAGTGACGGGGATCCTGGCAGTGACGGGGATCCTGGCAGCCACGGGGATCCTGGCGCTGCTGCCGTGGGGCCGGCGTTTGCCTTGGTGAATCTCAAGCGGTTGGAAACTTGAAACCTGTTTTCTCAGAGGGAGGAGCGATGATGAAACGTCACACGCGAATTTCCATGGCCTCCGCGAGTTCGCCTCGGTGCCGGGCAGCAGCGGCACCCCGGGGAAATCAAGTTGAGTTCCGATCGACAGGAAAGGAAACAACCATCGCCCGCAGGCAACCTTTTTCTCAATGGTTCGCAGCGCTCGTGTTGCTGGGGTGTTTTGCCGGAAGCACGGTGGCGGACGAAACGCAGTTTGACTTCACCGGCGGCGATCTTGGCGCCGCGTTCGGGGCCGGAACCCTGAGCTACTACAACGGCGCCACCACGTCCGACGTGGTAAGTTTCGGCACGGCCAGTTCGCTTGGCCTGCCGGCCCTTCCCGGTGGCGATGCGGCCGTGATCTCGTTTCCCGCCTTTGCCGCGGACCAAGGGCTCCTGCTGAACACGGCAGTCGGTCCCAACGGCGGCGGAAGCTACATCAATCAGTACACAATGATCTGGGACCTTGTGGTGCCGGACGTGGGTGCGAATTGGTTTTCCTTCTACAACACCAATGCCACCAATTCCAACGACGGGGAGATGTTCATCCGGCCCGACGGCGGCGGGATCGGCATCGGCGGTCAATATCACGGCACGGTCAATTCCGGCCAGTGGCATCGGATCGCGGTGAGCGTCGATCTGACCGCGTCCACCATGGACAAGTACATTGACGGGGCGTTGGTCTTCTCGCAGGCCATCGGCGGACTCGACGGCCGTTGGTCGATGTATTCAGCCGGCGAGCCGGACACGTTCTTGCTGACCGACGACAGCGGCGATACCAACAGCGGGTACCTCAGCAGTTACTTCTTCGCCGATGAAGCTCTGGACAGTGCGACGATTGGCGCATTCGGCCTGCCGGATGCGGACGGCCCCAGCGGGGTGCCGGTAACCTTGACCTGGGACGAGCAAGGCCCCGGCCCTTGGAGTTCCAGCACGCGCTGGCTTGGGGGGGCCCCGAACACTCCCGGCGCTACCACCGACGTGGTCGTACCGACCGACATGGTCACCGTGGATATCCTTGGCGAGGCCCGCAGTTTGACGGTTACCGACGGCGGCGAGGTCGCCATCGCCGAGAGTATGAGCTTGTCGGTGGTCCGGGAGGTCGAGGTGACGGCGGGCGCCTCGCTGACCATCGGCAACAATGCCGTGCTGTCCGCCCGGGGTGGTTCCATCAGTACTCTGAACACCGCCGGAAACTCCACCAACTTCGTCATGCGCGAGATGTCCGTGGATTCCTTCACCAACGGGTTCGGCGGTACGCTGACCAAGCAGGGCGAGGGAACTCTGGCGATCAGCAACCTCTCGGTCACGGACACCACGATTGCGGCCAACCAAGGCACGGTCGAGCTGACCGGCGGCACCAATCTGCTGGCGGGAGTTCCCCGGTTCATTCTGAGTGGAGGTGCGATCACGCTGCGGGGTATTTCCACCGGTGGCAACGCTCCGCCGGTGGGCGCCGTCTCCGTCTGGGAGTTCGACGACGGCCCGGGAAGCTCCGCGGTCGCTGATTCGTCCGCAGCGAATCACGGCACCCTGATGAACATGGACCCGGCGACCGACTGGGTGAGCGGCCGCAGCGGTGCTCCGGGCGACTACGCGCTGGATTTCGACGGGGCCTCCGGCGCCTCCGAGGATCCCACCCAGCACGTTTCCGTCGGGGCGGCTCCCTCACTGCAATTGACCGATCAGATTTCGATCGCGGCCTGGGTCAAGGCCCAGCAGTTCGGCGACTACGCCGGGATCGCGGGCTGGATACACGATACCGGCGGGGACGAGTCCGGTTACATTCTGACCACGAGGGACGCCGGAGGCCTGGCCTTCGGCGTGGAGACCGACGCGGCAAGCAACCTTGACTACCTGACCGCGTTCGGCCAGCAGACGGACACCTGGCATCACGTCGTGGGCACCTACGACGGGACCCACCAGCGGCTCTACGTCGACGGCAAGCCGGCCGGCCAGTGGGAGACCACCGGCCCGATCGATTGGGAACCCGCCAGCCCCGACGGATTCGAGATCGGCCGCTACCACGACGACAACGACAACCTCGTATTGTTCGGCGCGATCGACGATGTTCGCGTTTATGATCGGGCATTGAGCAGGTCGGATATCGAGGCCTGGCAGGGCGTGCAGGCTCCGGACGTCTCCGGCGTCGAGGTCACGGTGACCGCGCCCTCCGTGCTCAACTTGGAGCACCCGATGACCTTCTCCTTCGCCGGGCTGACCTTTCAGGACGGCGTTCTGACGATCGCGGGTTCTGCCGACGGCGTGCGCTTCACGGGCACGACCATCGACGCGGCCCCCGATGCGGTGGTGGGCGTCGACGTGCAGGTCGACACGCAGTTGAATCAAATCGAGATTGTCAACGCCACGCCGGTGACCTTCTCCAAACGCGGCCCGGCCGATTTGATCCTGCGCTCGGCCGACCGCGGCGCGGGTTGGGGAAGCCACGTGACCGTGGACGCCGGTGAGGGCCGCTTGATCGTCGTGCACGAGTCCAACCCGGTGGCCGACGCCGGCTTGCGGATCGGCGGCGGTGAACTGGTCCTGGCCAGTGCCGCCGCGGCGCCCGGCCACGTGACTTTCGACAACGCGGTGTCGGTGGAGGCGGACGGGGTGATCACGGCCGGTTCCGGCGATGCGGCCGGCACCACGCCCGGCCCGTTGACCGTGACCCTGGGAAGCGCGCCGGGCAATGGCGATCGGGGCATCGCGCTTGCCGCCGATACGACGCTGACGCTGCGCAGCACCGACCAGTACACGCTAAACGTGGCCGGTGCGCTCAGCGGCGCCGGGGGCGTCAACGTGCAGGACGCCGGCAGCCTGGTGACTCTCTCCGGCGGCGGCGATCCCGCTTCTCTGGAGGTCAGCGACGGCAGGCTGAACGTGGCGGCCGGCCTGGAGGTCCAAAGATTGGACGTCACCGGCGGCGTGGTGAACACCGGCGGCAACCAGGTAGTGGTCAGCGAACGGATGGTGCTGACCGGCACGCCGTTTAGCATCGATGACGCGCACACGTTTTCCGTCAGCGGCAGCGACCTGGGCAACGGGGACGTGGATCGGCTGGTTACGCTCAGCGGCGGCACCCTCGAAACCGGCACCTCGACCATTCCGCTGGCCGGCCTGGTCTCCTACTGGCCGATGAACGACGGCTCGGGAAGTCCCACGGCCGCCGATTCGGCGGGCGGCAATCACGGGACGTTGACCAACATGGACACCGGCAGTGCGTGGGTGGCCGGCCATTCCGGCGCCGGCGACGATTACGCACTGAATTTCGACGGCGACAACGATTTCGTCTCCGTGGGCCCGGCTCCCTCGCTGCAAGTGACCGACGACATCTCTATCTCGGCGTGGGTCAACGCGACGGCGTTTAACGATTGGGCGGCGATCGCCGGCTGGATCCACGATTCCGGTTCGACCGAGTCTGGCTATGCCCTTTTGACGAGGGCGGGTGACGGCTTCAGTTTTGGTTTGAGGACCGAAGACACGGGCTTTGGCTACGACCCGGCCGTTGGCGGCCATATGGTCGATACGTGGTATCACGTCGTCGGCACCTACGACGGCAGCACCAAGCGGCTTTACGTCGATGGCGTATTGGCCCAGGAAATGGCGGCCACCGGAGCGATCGACTGGGTTCCACCCGGCGACGAAGACGGTTTCGAGATCGGCCGCTATCACGACGACGACGAGACGTATCCGTTCATCGGCGCCGTCGACGACGTGATGGTCTATTCCCGAGCCCTCGACGCGGACGAAGTGGGCATGCTGTACGACTACGTGCCCACGCCCGGCGAAATGCTGCGCTTGCCCAACACGCACCTGGTAGTGACCGCCGACTCCACGCTCGCGGCCGAGGCCATCGACGCTGAATTCGGAAACCTGACGATCGAGGGCGGCGTGCTCTTTTCGATCACCGGCGCCTCGGTCAGCTTCAATAACGTAACCGCCGGCGACCAGGTCACCATCGCCGGTGAGTGGATGCTCCACGGTGACCTGTACTTCGGCGGCAGCCCCGGAGTGCTGACCATCGACCCGGGGGTGGGTGGCTACGTCGAGTTCGACGTGGTCAACGGAGATCCGAGTTACCACGTCGAATTCGCCGCATGGGACGAGGACGCTTACCCCGACCCCTGGGACCCCATCCCGCCGACCGGGGCCGTCAACGACCTGATCGTGGTCGCTACCGGCTCGCTCAGCGTGGAGGGCGAGTTGGACGGCGAGCCGAAGAAGGGCACGCTGAATCTGACGGCGACCAGCCAACTCAAACCTGATTTCTCCTGGGCCGGCACGCAGGTCCGGACGATCATCCAGAAGGGTGCGAACAATAACAATGAGGACGCCATCGACGGCGAATTCGAAGACGTGCCCGTGGGCAAGCACTTGGGCTACGGCGTGTTTGTGGCCGAGCCGGGTGTGGAAGTGGCCGGCAATGGAAACATGGAGGTGACGCTGTTGCAGGCCCTGGCCGGTGACACCAACGGCGACCGTGTGGTGGACATTGCCAACGATGGGTCGGCTTTGATCCTGAATCTCGGCACGCAGACCGCAATGGACTGGACGGACGGCGACTTCAACCATGACCAGGCGGTGGACATCGGCAACGACGGATCGGCTTTGATCCTGAATCTCGGCAGGGCCTATAAGGGTGGGGCCTATAAGGGT
>SDBV01004263.1_pt1 | contig 20690 bp, 17 predicted proteins | sample 2277081 | NCBI WGS metagenome assembly SDBV01 (sample SAMN10402039, study PRJNA504765) | marine sediment metagenome | isolation source: marine sediment core GS10_PC15, 223 cmbsf | place: Arctic Ocean: Southern Knipovich Ridge | collected 2010 | reverse complement strand
CTTTTTTATCATTGATATATTCCTTTGGCTTTTTCATACAATATTTCTTAATTCCTTATACCCTATACCCTATACCCTATACCTTATACCTTATACCTTTTTCCCCTATACCTGAATAGTTACAAATAACTTTATGAACGGACTCTACTCTATTTTTTCTTTGCTCTTCTTTTTCGCAGATATATTCTTAATAAAATAAGTCCTGTAATGAGAATTACCCAAACAGGCCAGATATAAAATAAGCCGATTATGAAAATTTTTAATCCTTTCCAGCCTCCTTGTAATGCATCAAGAATATTTTTAAAGAAACCTGGTTTATATAAGTCATCAATATACTGGTAAATATTCAAAGTTAAAGTGCTGTAGCCGATCCTATCGTTTAAGTATTTTAATCTTCCCTGTTTAGCTTCAATTTCTTCTCTGATAACCCTTATCTGCTGTTCAACTTGAAGAATTTCCTCAATGTTTTTAGCTTGTGCTAATAATTTTAAATAACGTTTTTCATTATTAGTTTATTATTTTAATGGTTTTTATGGTTAAATTTTTCACACCAAAAATATAAAACGGTATTAATTTTTTAAAAATATTATTTTTTTTTTAAATAAAATATTATTTTTAAAAGTTTTTATTATTTTTGCTTTTAATTATGGAATTAAAATCAGGTGATAATAAGTTAAATTTTGCTTATGAGCTGTTTAAAGGTATGGAGCTTGATAATTTAGGCTACATTTACAGGGGATACTTTACGCAAAATATAACCGACAATATTCTCTCATTAGCAGAAACAAATCTTGCAAAGGTAGGCGAATCAGCAAAAATAAAAAAAAGAGTATATTCAATAATGGTTGAATGTCTTCAAAACATTACCCGACATCAAAACGAGAGAAGTAATAAACCTGAAAAATCCGGGATTTTTGCTATTCAGAAAAAAGAGAAACAATATTTTATTACAACGGGTAATATAATTGAAAAAAGTGAGATAGAAGCTTTACAATCACAACTTGATATAATAAATAGCCTTGAAGGAGATGAGCTTAAAAAATATTATAAAAAAATGCTGGTAGAAGGTGAATTTTCTGAAAAAGGAGGAGCCGGTTTAGGATTAATTGATGTGGCAAGAAAATCAGGTAATAAACTTTCTTATGATTTTAAAGAAGTTAATGAGAAACAATCCTATTTTTACCTCCATACACAGATACTTTCTATAGAAGATGATGAGACCGAAAATATTAATAATAATGTAGAATATTCACTTAATAACATAAAAGAACTTCATAACATTTTGAATAATGAAAATATTTTATTGATTTTTAATGGTATTTTTAATCAGGATAATCTGATTAATCTTTTATCAATTATTGAAGGACAAATGACAGGGCCCGATAGATTAAAAAAGAAAGTATTTAATATTATGATAGAAATGCTTCAAAATATTGTTAAGCATGCCGATTATGAAACTGATATTATTGAGCAGAATCAAGGAATATTTTTTATTAATGAAAAAGATAATAATTATTTGTTAAATACGGGGAACTATATTAGAAATGAAAAAATTGAAAATTTAAAACAAAAAATAGAATATGTTAATAGTATGAATCAAGAAGAATTGAATGTCTTTTATAATAAAACATTATTAAATCTGACTATAGACAGTAAAAAAGAAGCAGGTTTAGGTATTATTGATTTGAGATTGAAAAGTGAAACAAAATTACATTACCATTTTCGTAAGCTTAGTGATAAATTTTCTTTTTTTACATTTCAAATAGAAGTTTAATTCGTCTAAGGAAACTTATTATACTTAAAAATATGAACGCTTTAATTATTGAAGCAACAGAAGATACTCCGGGAATAAATTTTAATCCTGATAAGAATACGTTTATTATTTCAGATAGGTCGTTACCTGAAAATGCAATCGGATTTTTTCAGCAATTATTTGACTGGCTTGAAAGCTATTTTAATAATCCTAATAAAAAGACAATTTTTGATTTTAAAATGGAATATTTTAATACGTCTTCTGCCAAGCAAATAGCCAAAATTTTAATATTTTTAGAGAAACTTTCAAAAAAAAGTGAAGTAACTATAAGATGGTTTTATAAAAAAGGTGATATAGATATGTTGTATTCAGGTTCAAGATATTCAAAACTTATTGATGCAGATATTGAGATGATTGAATATTAATACCAACAATAGATTTTTTTTCACCACAGATTTACTCACTTCATTTTTTATTTTCAAAGGTGTTCGTGCCTGCACGCCAGAGTGCGTTTCGGCACGCAGGCGTGAGGGCTTCGCCGTTCACTGATTTTCACAGAATTTTTGTTTCTGGGTTCTAGGTTCTGGGCTCTGGGTTCTGGATTCTGGATTACAGAGCTCAGCACCCAGTTCCTAGCACCCAGTATCCTGTATCTAACTTTTCCTTAGCCTCAGCCTTAGCCTTAGCCTTTTAATTTACCATTATCTTCTTAGTAACAGCTTTATTTTCGTTTTGTAATACTACTAAATAAATTCCACACGGCAAATTACCGGTATTTATATTTATTAAATTTATACCATAATCTGATTTACTATTTTCAAATACTATTTTGTGTCCGAGTATATCAAATAAATATAAGCCAAATTCTGTCTCTTCGTTAGAATTAAATAATACTGTTATTCCATCCCTATTTTGATTCTGTGCCGCATAAATAAATTCCAGGTCGTTATCAGCAATTATTTTACAATTTACAGCAACCATATCAAAATACTCATAAGCACCGTTATAATCGGTCTGTTTTAAACGATAATATGTAGTTTCTTTATAAGGGCACTTATCAATAACACTATAATTTAAGACAGTATTACTATTACCAGCACCAAATATAGTTGTAACCACTTCAAAATGTTTTGCATCATGGCTTTTTTCTATAGTGAAGAAATCATTATTAGTTTCAGATGCTGATGCCCAGTTTAACTGTACTTCATCATCTTTGCAAACAGCGGTGAAAAATAATAATTCTATTGGCAATACTGCATCAGTTTTTCCAATACCCTTTTCGGAGAAGGAATTGCATCCTGTCCTGTAAGCATACCCATCTGATACTGTTGTACTTGAATGAGTGCCGCTACAGAGCTCCCAGTTTGTTCCATTATTCAGATCGGAGGGACGGCTGATTATATTAAATTTCCCATCTTCCAGACCCGAAAAACCATTAAAATAAAGTTTCAGGTCATAATTCCCTGCATCAACAGGATTACTATTCCCTGTTGGATTCAAAACCCATACACCTTCTTCAGCTACACCGGTTATTTTTGTACCTAAATCAGTAAGATCATTGGGAAAATTCAGATTCGGAGTAGTAGGGGTGGCTTTAAAATAACAATCAATTTGTGAAATTCCGTCTAATGAATTTGCTGTAAGTTGTAAAAGATTCGAGTTACTATTTGTTCCAACAGGAAAATCATGGATACCACTAGCACTTGTAGCATCTATAACTCTTGATAAATTACCATATACCCAGCTATCGGAATAATCATGTGTAACGTATTCGCTTCCATCATCAATACTTTCCTCATCATCTTCAAGTACATTTACTATATAACTTCCGGTAGTAATTGTTCCTGAAACAAGTACAAGCGGATCGCTAAAATCGGTTACATCAATATCATCGGTTAGGATAACAGTTTGAGCGGATGAGTTTTTTTCAATTTGCAGGCCTGCAAAAGTTTCCCCTCCCGGAGGACCATATATTGTGCTGTTAGCTCCACCTTTAAAGTAAACTGTTCCGTCTTCACCGAATAAATCGCTACCGGAGTTATTATACCAATCACCATAAACGATTAATTCACTATAACCATCAAGTGTATTGAATCCACCTGTATTAATATATAAATTCTCCTTTACTACTATAGGATCATATCCGGGATTCGCTCCTTTGTAAGTAGCAACTCCGGCGCCTGTTTTATTAATTACCAGCCTGTACAACCAACTATTCTCATCATCATTGTTTGCAATTTCACCAATATTGGTGGAATATAATTCCACTACGCCACCGGTAGGTGTAAAATTATTTGTGTAATTCATATTTTTTGCAACTTTTATTGTGCCACCTGAAATATTAGTGGATGCAGGCCAAACATCAAACCTATTACAAGTCTGGAAGTCAATTGTACCTGCTGTTATGGTAATAGTACTGTTAGCCATCCACACTGATTCATTGACAGTCCATCCGTTCTGTGTTATTGTTCCTCCAGACATATCAAGAGCCCCGTCAACTAAAAACAAGGCATATATATTAATTTGACCATCATCTATATCAAGTGTACCACCTTGGTTTACATTAAAATGACCATCTATTGTTGTAAAAGCAGAACCGGAATTGTGAATATATAATTTCCCTCCATCATATATTGTTATTGAAGGAAAACTTGCGTCATACCCGGCGCCCATATCCAGTATTCCTTCATAAATACCAGCAATATTAGCAGATATATTACTTGCAAGTGTTACTTTTACACTACTATTTGCTTTTTCAACGTAAAAATATCCTGTAAAAGTTGGTGAGCCGGAAATAGTAACATCAGCGCCTCCTTTGAAATATACAGTAACGCTTTCACCTGCAAAACTTCCTGTTCCGGAATAATTACCATATATATCCAGTTGAGTTGCATTATCACCATAAATAGTTCCGTTGTTAGTCAGATTTTTGCAAACTCCCCCCTCATAATACATCAAAGGTTGATGACCTCCTGAAGGAGAGGCAGGAATGACTACATCATAGACAGATGTAGGAACAATATCGATATCCCAGTTACCTGCTGTTCCCCATTCCCATCTGCCGAAGGTTTCTGTGTCGCCTTGCCATGTTGCTGTACAACTACCAGTAAGAGTAGACTGGCTCTTTGGATTATTAGATGCAGTACTGGTAATGTATTTTGTATCTGTACCGGTATTATTGTATTCATATATCCTGAACCAGTAGGTAGTAGTTGCACTCAGCCCGCTAACATTTACACCGTTATATGAACCATTATAAACAACCTGTTCGCCGGAACCGCCATATACAGAATTTGCTGCCGGGTCTGTTCCGTCTGATGGAGCGGTAAAACTATTTGAAGTATTAATTTTTACAACTCTTTTATCCCCATTGCCATTTATCCAGTCAACCGTCATAGAAAGGCAGCTTACTTCGGTAAATGAGATAGTGTTTGCCTGTGTTGTTGGTGCATTTTTCAGAGTTGTTTCATTGCCTGACAACTCGGTTCTATTATAACAGGGTCCTGTATTGTCATATTCATATATTGCAAAATAGTAAGTTGTATTGCCTGTTAAGGAAGTTAAATTAACTAATGTACCTGTTCCTTTATAAACAGCGTATCCACCTCCGACTGCGGTACCTGAACCATAAGCGGCATTTGCTGTATATGAAGTTCCGCTATAAGGGTCTTCCGGAGCGCTTCCGGCTTTTGCTACAACAAGAACATTATCTCCTCCTGATGGCGTTCCTCTTGTCCAGCTAACTGTCATTGTTGTTGACGCTATTGAACTCGTTCCAAAATTGGTTGCCTGATTGGCAGGGAATGAGCAAACGGGTTTAGTCTGGATTTTGAAATCATCAAGACAAAATATGTCGGAAGCAGCGCTCATCTTGCAAAGCAGACGCACTTTAAAATTCGCATTTATATGGGTATTACAATTTACGGATACTTCCTGATAAGTATCATAATCAGTATCTTCCGGACTTATCCAGACTTGAATCCAGTCACTACCATTCCAAACTTCAAATTTCGCATATTCACCTAAATCCATATCTTGAATCTGATAATAAAAGTGGAGTTGTACATCTGTCATTGAAGAGAAATCATAAGAAATATTATGTTCGAGGATTATATCGCTACCATCATCCACATCAGCTACTACTAGACAAAAATCACCTGTACGAGGTTCTTCAAAAGTCACATTATTAACATAATTAGGAGTTTTATTCCACTGGACAATACAGCCACCATCATCATATAAAAATGAAGTGCTTCCGTTCCAATTCGGAACATCCGTAAGATTTTCCGGAAGATCAGAGGCGATCTTTGTAGTGGCAGAAAATGGTGTTTCAAATCCTTCATAGAACTGATCATCCCATTGTCCATAACTAGTATTAAAGAAGAATATTAATAATGTTGCCAATGTTACCAGGCATATAAGTCTTTTTAATGTTGAATGATAAAAAGTAGAATTTTTCATAGCTTAATTATTTTATAGATAAATTAATTTTTCACGAATAACCGGTTCTTCATAATATTTTTCAGCCAGTTTCTTTCTTTCTTCAATAATTAATTCTAAATCATTATAAAGAGTTTTCTTTGTTTCTTCAATTGTTTCACCCTTTGAAACAATACCGGGTATTTCTTCAATAAGTCCTATATAACCGCTCTGGTTTGCTTTTTGAATTATAATTGTAAATTCAAAAATATCTTTCATATCAAAATCCTCTAAATTAATTTTACGAATATTATATTATTTTGTTTCTAATATTTTCAGAAATTTTTTAATAATAATTTTAAATAATCGTAGCAATATACAACTAAAACATCAGCTTGTCAATACCAACTTTCCTAACGGTAAATATGAATTTCCCAACGGTTGGGTTTGAGTTTTCTTATGGTGAAATTATTTCAAGATTCATTTAATTTTTCATTGCTTTTTTATTTGTGTAAATTTGTGTAAATTTGTGTAAATTCGTGTCTAACATAAAAATGAAAATAAAAAGTACAAAATTTGTTATAAGTAATACAGATATTAATCTCTGTCCTGCTCCTGTTTTTCCCGAATATGCTTTTACAGGAAGGTCAAATGTCGGGAAATCATCATTAATAAATATGATTACAGGAACTAAAAACCTTGCAAAAACATCAGTTAAGCCCGGAAAAACTCAATTAATAAACCATTTTTTGATTAATGACAACTGGTATCTGGTTGACCTTCCGGGTTATGGATATGCTAAAATTTCAAAAGAAAAAAGAAGAAATTTGAACAAATTCTTTAAAAAGTATATATCACAAAGAAAAAATTTATTCTGCCTTTTTGTTTTAATTGATTCACGGCATAAACCGCAAAAGAACGATATTGAATTTATGGAATGGTTAGGAAATAATCAGGTTCCATTTGTAATAGCTTTTACAAAATCTGATAAGTTATCAAATTATCAATTAAATAAGAATTTAGTGGTGTATAAAGATGAAATGCTGAAAAAATGGGAAGAGCTTCCTGAAATTTTTGTTACATCAGCAAGATTAAGAACAGGAAGGGAGGATGTTTTAGATTTTATTGAACAGACTAATATAGCTTTAGAGGAAGGTATAAAGGAATAAGGGAATAAGGGAATAAGGGAATAAAGGGTATAAGGGAATAAGGGAATAAGGGAATAAAGGGTATAAGGGAATAAGGGAAAAGGGTATAAGGGAATAAGGGTATATGGATATTAGATACAGGATACTGGATACTTGATACTGGGTGCTGGGCACTGGAAACGCAAAAGCCCAAAACCCAGAACCAAGTGCCAGGAACCCAGAGACAAGAAACATTGGAATTCCGATATAATAAAATAACAATAAATAGATTATTTTATATTTTTTTATAATTTTACACTTTTAAAATTTATTATGTCTATAAAAATATTTTCAGGAAGTGAAACAAGATATTTAGCTGAAAAAATAGCTAAAAGTTACGGAACTGAGCTTGGTGAATCTTCTTTGCTTCGTTTCAGCGATGGTGAATTTCAGCCATCGTTTGAAGAAACAGTAAGAGGCACTGATGTTTTTATTATACAATCAACTTTTCCTCCTACTGATAATTTATTTGAATTACTATTATTAGTTGACGCAGCAAAGAGAGCATCTGCCGTAAGTGTAGTTACTGTAATTCCTTATTTCGGCTTTGCCCGTCAGGATAGGAAAGATAAGCCAAGAGTATCGTTAGGGGCAAAATTAATGGCTAACCTGCTTTGTGCAACAGGTGCATCCCGTGTAATTACAATGGATTTGCACGCTGATCAAATACAGGGATTTTTTGATGTCCCTGTTGACCACTTGTATGCATCAGCAATTTTTATTCCATATATAAAAAGTTTAAATTTAGAGGATGTTGTTATAGCAGCACCCGATGTTGGTGGAACAAAGAGAGCAAACGCTTATGCTAAATTTATGGACCATCGTATGGTTATTTGCTATAAATTAAGAGAAAAAGCTAATGTTATTGGAAAAATGACTGTTCTCGGGAATATTAAAGATAAAAATGTGATTTTACTTGATGATATGATTGATACTGCAGGAACAATTACTACTGCTGCTGATATGATGATGAGAAAAGGTGCTAAAAGTGTAAGAGCTTTTGCAACTCATCCTGTTTTATCAGGGCCGGCTTATGAAAGAATTGAAAATTCTTTAATTACCGAAGTTGTTGTTACTGATTCTATTCCATTACAAAAACAAAGCAATAAAATAAAAGTTCTTTCTATTGCCGATTTGTTTGCTGATATAATAAAGAAAGTATATAATTATCAATCAATAAGCTCAAGCTTTATCTTTTGAGTGTAAGTGTTGAGTTTTGTAGTACGACTAAAGCGATGGAATATGTGTAGTTGTTGTACGACTAAAGCGGTGGAATGTGTGATGGAAAGTCGTGCTACAACTAAACTATAGGTAATAAGTAAAGTATTTATGGAATTTATACCTGACAGGCTTTATCATTTTTATAATAGAGGCAATAATAAAGTCAAGATATTTTATAATAGAGACAATTACTTATATTTTCTTAGAAAAATAAGAAAACATATGCTGCCTCATTGTCATATACTGGCTTATTGCCTGATGACCAATCATTTTCACTTTTTGCTAAATACAATAGAAAATCTAATAGATAATTCTCTAAATAAAGATATAGGTACAATGCTAAGTTCTTATACTAAAGCAATTAATAAGCAGGAAAAAAGAAGTGGCTCATTATTTCAACAGCATAGCTCTGCTATTGATTTAGAACAGGAAGTAAGTCATAGTACAAGTGGGATTCGTACTATGATGACTAATGGGTATCCCTTTATATGTTTTAATTATATTCATCAGAATCCCTATAATGCAGGTATAGTAAAAAGGATGGAAGACTGGGAGTTTTCATCTTTTAAGGATTATTGTGGTATTAGAAATGGAACATTGTGCAATAGAACATTAGCCAGAGAATTATTTGATTTATCTAAAGATAATAACGAATTTTACAAGTTGTCGTATGAAATGATAGATAAAGACAAACTAAAAATAATATTTTAACTCAGGTTTAGTCATAGCACGACCGTCGTGTAGTTGTAGTACGACTAAAGCCATGGAATATGTGATGGAAAGTCGTGCTACAACTATAGCTTAATCATAGCACGACTTTCCAGGCTGCAATCCAACACTTAGTCGTACTATGACGAGCATACACTTAGTCGTACTATGACAAACATAAAATACAAAAAAAATGAAATCACTTGAAATTAAAGGTATCATAAGAGAAACAACAGGGAAAAAAGATACAAAAAAGTTAAGAAAAGAAAATAATATTCCCTGTGTTTTATATGGCGGAAAAGAAAATATCCATTTTACTGATCACCATAATAGTTTTCTTAAATTAGTCTATTCACCAAATGTTTATACTTTAAAATTAAACATTGATGGAAAACAATATAATGCAATGTTACATGATATTCAGTTTCACCCTGTTAGTGATAAGATATTGCATATTGACTTTCTTGAAATATTTGAAGATAAGAAAATTATAATACAAATACCTGTAAAGTTAATTGGCTTTGCTAAAGGAATACAGGAAGGCGGTAAGCAACGACTGGAAATCAGAAAGCTTAAAGTTTGTGCTTTTCTTAAAGATTTACCTGATACTCTGGATATAAACGTTGAAAATCTTAGTTTGGGGGAATCTATAAAGGTTGGTGAGCTTTCTTTTGATAATTTGGAACTTCTTGATTCAAAAAACGAAGATGTTGTTTCTGTTAAAATAGCAAGAGTGGCAAAAGGTATGGAAATAGTCGAAGAAGTTAAAGAAGTTGAAGAAGTTGAAGAAGAAGAAGTTGAAGGAGAAGAGAAAGAAAAAGTTGAAGGAAAAGAAGGTGAGGAAAAAGAGGCTAAAGAAGGAGGTAAATCAAAAGATGAAAAAGCAAAGGGAACTGAAAAATCTAAAGAAAAAGAAGGTAAAGAAGACAGTAGAAGTAAAAAATAGACACGAATTACACGCTTGTCCCGTACCGAAAGGTCTGGAAATTAACACTAAATAATTATATACTTGTTGCTGGATGCTAGGTGCTGGATACTGGGTACTGGGTGCTGTAATCCAGAACCCAGAGCCAAGAACCCAGAGACAAGAAACATTGGAATTCCGATACAATAAAATATCAATGAATATCAATTGAATATCAATAAATTTCAAACAATATAACCATATAACTAATATTTTATGAAAAAACTAATAATAACAATCGCTATGGCATTAATAATAAGCAATATTAATGCTCAAAATTCTGTTATAACTGTTTATGCAGATTCAGAAGTTTCTATTGGAGGCAGTAATGCTGATGATCTGACAACCATTGATATACCCGTTGCACCTGGGGATATTACAGGTAAAAAAACAGTATGTTCAGGTGAGGCAGATGTTGAATATTCTATTTCACCGGTTACAGATGCAGCTTCATATAAATGGACGGTTCCACCACAGGCAAGGATAACCAATGGTCAGGGAACTACTTCAATACGAGTATCCTTTAAAAGTACCTCTGGTGAAGTATGCGTATCGGCAAGCAATAAAAAAGGAAAAAGTGCTGAAAGCTGTATTGAAATAAAGGTTAATTTGAAACCAACTGCTTCGGCAGGTGTTGACGTTTCAATATGTAATGGTTTAAGCACCAATTTAGAAGCAAGCGGTGGTAAAAGCTATAGCTGGACACCATCAACCGGCTTAAGCAATACGAATATATTTAATCCTGTAGCCAGCCCAACAAGCACAACAGTCTATAAAGTAACTGTTTCTAATAATAACAATTGCGGCACCGCTACTGATGAGATAAAAGTAACAGTTGTAGATTTTACTCCGTTTAAAAAGTGTGGAGATAACCTTATATATGAAGGGAGAGCATATAAAACAGTAAAAATCGGTGAGCAATGCTGGATGGCAGAGAACCTGAACGTAGGAACTATGATAAGAGGTAATCTTATACAAGCTGATAATGGGAAAATAGAAAAATACTGTTATAATAATAACGAAGTAATTTGTGAGACTGATGGAGGTTTATACCAGTGGAATGAAGTGATGCGCTTTGGCGCCCGTGAAATATCTGACATCTGTCCTTGTGGCTGGCACGTTCCTACCGATGATGAATGGAAAACATTAGAAACGGAAATTGGTATTAGTCAAATGCATATTAATATTTCGGGCTACCGGGGAACGGACCATGGAACAAAGCTCCAGAAAGGTGGCACAACTGGTTTTAATGCAATCCCTGCCGGATACCGCAAGATGGGCGGTTATTTTTATGACCGCGGCACTCATATGACCTTCTGGTCCTCCACAGAACACAACCTTGCAAATGCCTGGAAACGCCTTATGGGAACAGAATACAAAACTATTGACAGGAGCTATGCAATTAAAAAATACGGGTACTCTGTCCGCTGCTTAAAAAACTAAATGGGTATAGGGTATAAGGTATAGGGTATAAGGTATAGGCTCTTAAAAAACCGTTGTTGATAACCCCGTTATTCAACAGGGCAAGCATGTTAACGATAATTAAATCAGGTCAATTTTTATTTTCTAATTTATTCATTCAAAACCTGTCCCGATAAATAGGGAGATTAAAATCTAATAGCTTGAAGTATTTAGTTGTCGGCTTAGGAAATATTGGTGATAAATATCTGAATACCCGCCACAATATCGGCTTTAATGCGCTGGATGCTTTAGCTAAAGCCACCAGTCTTACTTTTAAAGATAAACGCTATGCTTTTATATGTGAGTATAAATATAAAGGCAGAATATTTATCTTAATAAAACCCAGCACCTTTGTTAATCTTAGTGGTAAAGCAGTAAATTACTGGCTAAAAAAAGAGAAAATTCCGGTTGAAAACCTGCTTGTTGTTGTTGATGATGTTTCTTTGCCATTCGGCACTTTGCGTTTAAGAGCAAAAGGCAGCTCGGCAGGTCATAATGGATTAGATAATATCAGCCAGATTCTTGGACATCAGAACTATGCAAGACTGCGTTTTGGAATTGGTAATGAGTTTTTAAAAGGAACCCAGGTAAATTATGTATTAAGCATGTGGACAGAAGATGAACAGCAGCTTCTTCCAGAACGTATTGATAGAGCTGTTGAAATAATAAAAAACTTCGGAACAATTGGTATTCAGCGAACTATGAATCTTTTCAATTAAAAACAGACACTAATTTCACGAATTAACACGAAAGAATTATCAAATAAACAATAAAAACAACTATAGCATCGGGCATGGGGCATAGAGCAAGGGTACTTTAAAAAAAATTAGTGAAAATTAGTGAAATTCGTGTCTAAAATTATTTCTGTTTCCCTTTTCCTTTACCTTTATGTATATGTTTAGGTGGTTTAACCACATCAGGTTTGTGTAAAGGATGGTGTGGATTTTTTGGATTTTTGAACCAGCCCTTGTGTTTGCCACTATCTTTTCTTACAATCACTGCACAGGATGAAAAACAATAACATACTGCCAGGATTAAAAAGATTATTAAAAAATATTTTATTTTTTTATGTCTCATCTTGTATAAATTTTTATTTTGCTGCCCAAAGATAATAATTAATTTTTTATTTTTCAAAAAAAATATTAATCATAAACGACATTTTTTGTAATTTTATAAAAAATAATATGATTTTTCATTTATAAATCAATGAGCAACATAGTAGCAATAGTCGGACGTCCGAATGTAGGGAAATCAACATTATTTAACCGTTTAACTCAAACGCGTGATGCAATAGTTGATGAGGTTAGCGGTATTACCCGTGACAGGCATTATGGAATGTCTGACTGGAATGGTCAGGAATTTTCAGTGATTGACACAGGTGGTTATGTTGAAAGTTCTTCGGATATTTTTGAAGAAGAAATCCGTAAGCAAGTATTATTAGCAATAGATGAGGCAGATATTATTCTTTTTATGGTTGATGTTCTGAACGGAATAACCGATCTGGATGAAAATATTTCTAAAATTCTAAGAAAAGCTGATAAAAAAGTTATTCTTACGGTTAATAAGGTTGATAACTCTGAACGGCTTTATTCGGCAAATGTTTTTTACAAATTAGGATTAGGCGAGATCTATTGTATTTCATCTATCAGCGGGAGTGGAACAGGCGAATTGTTAGATGATGTTGTAAAGGCATTTACAAAACCCGGTAAAGAAGAAGATACAGATATTCCAAGATTTGCAATTATCGGTCGTCCTAATGTAGGAAAGTCATCATTAATAAATACTTTAATTGGTGAGGAACGGAATATTGTAACCCCGATTCCCGGAACCACCCGCGATTCTATTTACACCCGGTATCAAAAGTTCGGATATGATTTCTTTTTAGTTGATACAGCCGGTATTAGAAAAAAGGGGAAAGTTTCCGAGAATATTGAGTTCTATTCAGTGATGCGGTCAATAAGAACGATTGAAAACTCTGATGTTTGTTTGCTTTTGCTTGATGCTACGCAGGGAATTGAGGCTCAGGATGTAAATATTTTTCATTTAGTCGAAAAAAATCGTAAAGGCGTTGTAATATTGGTAAACAAGTGGGATTTAGTTGATAAGAATACTAATTCTGTTATACAATATACAGAAAAGATAAAAGAAAAGCTTGCTCCGTTTAAGGATGTTCCGATTGTATTTACCTCTGCAATAACAAAGCAACGAATACATAAGGTTTTAGAAGTGGCTATTAAAGTTTATAATAACAGAAAGCAGCGCATAACAACATCTAAATTGAATAATGTAATGTTAGATGCTATAGAAGCTTATCGTCCACCTGCGGTAAAAGGGAATCATATAAAAATTAAGTATGTAACCCAGCTGCCAACACCTACACCTTTATTTGCATTCTTTTGTAATCTGCCTCAATATGTAAAAGAACCTTATAAACGATATTTAGAAAATAAAATAAGAGAAAATTTTGATTTTACAGGGGTTCCTGTTTCAATTATTTTAAAAAAGAAATGATTTTTATATTTTTGGAAATAAAAAATATTTTTTATTTTTGTATATTACAAAAAAATTAATTATTAATAATGAAAACAGCTATCGTTTATATACCTGACAAAGAAGAAAATATTTTCATCTCATTGATGAAGAAGTTTAGCTTTAAAACCCATGTATTAACAGAAGAAGAAAGAAAAGATATGGCAATGGCAAAATGGATTGATGAGGGAATGGATACGGAGGATGTGCCAAAAGAAAAAGTTTATAAATATTTAAGAAAACATGGAGTTAATTGTTAAAGGACAGTTTTATAGAGATATTACACGCTATTCAAACTTTTTATTGTTGGAAAATATTTATGAGGTGATGAAAAGTGTGGAAGAAGCAACAGATATTTCACAAATACAGAATTTAAAGAAACTAAAAAAATATAAAGTTTATTACCGGATTAAAGTAGCTGAAATTTACAGAATTGGTGTTGTTATCAGGGTTGATACAGTGTGGTTTGTCAGGTTTGGGCACAGAAGCAAATTCTATAAAAAGAAATTTCCTTAATAATCAAAACCATTACATAACAAACCCAGAAAAAACTGAAAATACAGGAAAAATGAAAAATATATTCAATATAGTATTAATTTCACTTTTAATTATCAGCATTTTTTCAACGTGTGAAAAGCCAGAAAGATATCCAGACACTCCGAAAATCACATTTGAGAGCTTTACTATAAAAGATACAATTGATTTACTTGATAATCCTGTAAAATTAGGTAATTTAGTTTTCTCATTTATTGATGGTGATGGCGACATTGGTCTTATGGAAAGCGATACTTTACCACCTTACGATACTTCAGGCATTTACTATCACAATCTGTTTCTAACTCTGTATGAAAAGATTGATGGTGAATTTCAGGAGGTAAATTTAGCTTTTCCGCTTAATTACAGAGTGCCTTATGCTGTTGCTGAAGGACAGAATAAAACCCTCAAAGGTGAAATAAAAATTGATTTAATCTATAACCTTCCCGTGCCTTATGATACAATCAAATATATATTTTTTCTGGTCGACCGTGCATTGAATCATAGCAATAAAGATACTACAAATATTATAGTTTTTTACAAATAAGATAGATATTGAATGGATACTGGGTGCTGGATACTGGGTACTGGGTGCTGTAATCCAAAACCCAGTGCCCAGAGCCCAGAACCAAGACAAACATCAATCCCGACAAGCTTGTCGGGACAAACCATATAACCATATAGCAATATAACAATTTAACAATATAACTTATTCATTCTTACCTTTATCCTTTTTCTTACCAGCCAAGATTTTCTTCCAGTATTTTTTAAATAATTCATCAACACTATCAAAATCTTCCCTGTAAAACAATCCTATGCCCTGTGTATATGGTGATGAGTAGTAAATTAAATTTTCATTTGCATTATTAAATGCTTTTACACGGACCTTACCGCTTTTGTTAATCTTATAATCTATATTAAAGTCTCCAACAATATTACTTGTAGTTTGTTGCTGGCTTGCGGATTGTTGCTCGGTTACTCCCCCAATGTTTCCATGCATATTTATACTAATTCTATCATTAAACAATTGTGTTGAAAGTGCAAGCTCAACTTCATTACTTGTAATTTCATCGCCCGGCCGGTAGTTAAATCCGATGTCAAAATCGTTACTGATTTGTGAAAGCCAGTGGCTTAGCTGATTTGATAATAGCTCACTTGAAGTTACACCTACGCCATAGGTAGAAGTTTTACTTTCATCCAATGGGTTTTTTCTCGTATAGAAGTTGTTTATTACAAGCAGTGATAAAAATTGTTTGTTCTTATCCTCTTCTGATAAGCTGTAAAGCATATCTTTTGCATTATTATCAGCAGTAGGAAGATTAACATCAAACTTAATGTTCGGATTCATTAATTGAGCAGACATTTTTAGTTGACACTCAACAGGAATACGTTTTCTATAAATCTCGCTTGTATCAATACTTTGCATCAAATTATACAGTGATGCTTTTAAGCGATATACAGCATTCAAATCAATAACAGCATTAAACGGGTCGCCGTTCCAGTTTATGCTTCCACCTTTTTCAACATCAAATTTTTTATTTATAATATTTTGTAGGGTAAATAAATAATCACCCGATTCAATTATATATTCACCATACATATTGAAGTTTCCTGACGTATTAATTTCCATATTTAAGTTAGCATATCCTCTTCCTTTGATAATATCGCCTACTTTCTCGTCAAAGATTATTTGAACTTCTGCCTCAGGCGTAACTTCAAGGTCAAAATTGAGCTGTATTCCTGATAAATCAACTTCATAATGTTCTTCCTGATTCATAGTATCGGAATAAGTACTAATAAAAGTAACAAAATTGTTTTCACTGGCTTCTTCGCCTGAAGATAAAGGAATAAAGAACTGTGTGTTTTTCTCGGTTCTGGCTGATATATCAATTTTTAAATTGCCTGGTGTACCATTTATATTGATAACGCCTGTGGCAAAAGCTTTTCCATAGTATATGCTGTTATCGTGTTCAGTTGTATTTAAAACCAGGAAATTTTTTGTATCCAGCGATATATCAAAATTAACATCTTTGAAATTATTATGAGTAATCAAGCCGTTTGCTATTGCAATATTGCCATATAAATCAAAGATGTCAATATTGTTAAATACAACCGAATTACTTTCAATATCTATGTAATTTGTCAAGTTGTATCTTGTTTGCAGATAATTTATTGTAAATGCAGTTTTTTGCAGCTTAATTCTTCCATTTATTAAAGGTTTCTTTAGAGTTCCTGTTAATCTCAAATCTCCACTTGCAATTCCTCTGATGTTAGAAAAATTCTTCTTTAAGAATGGTTCAAGAATATTTAGTCGCAGTTTATTAAGTTTTATATTAAAATCAAGTGTATTGCTATTAGCAAGATAATCACCATGAATAATAAGTGTTTTTAATTTTCCTCTTTTGGTAAATGCCTGCAGATGAACATTTTTGCTTTGCTTGTCCCAGCTGCTTGTAATAAAAGACTTTCCAAATTCTTCGCTGTTAATAATAAAATTTTCAATATTGATATCAGAACTGAATAAAGTATTAGAGTAAAAATCAGATAAATGGGCTTCTCCATTTAGTATTCCGTTTATTTCAAGCCCTTTTCCTTTGGTAAGTATGTTTATATTCGCAAGATTAACATTGTTAAATAAAACAGACAAAGTATCACTCTCATTTTTAGAAATTTTTCCATTTAAACATATCTGCTGTTCTTTATTGTTGATTGTTAAATTATCAATTTTTATGAATATAGTGCTTGCCATGTGGAATCCGTCAGTTGACGGATATTCCAGATGGTCAATTTGTATTTTGCTTTTATTGATTGTCCATAACGAATCAGCTATAATTATTTCAGATGGTAAAAGTGTGATATTAATTGAAGGTAATTTTTGTTCATACTGCCTTGTGAAAACAGTCAATGCTGATATATCGCCCTTGTTAATTGTTGTGCCTGCCCTGTGGAATTCGTCAGCTGACGGATATTCAACAGGGTCTTGATTGTCCCAACAAATATTCATTTCAATACTATCGTTTTTTGCCTGAGTATTTACAGTAAAATTATCTAAACTAAAAAAGTTATTGATAGAGAATGATTTACTTGTTGAATTTATTGAAAGAATACTATTCTTTGTGCTGGCAACAATATAAAATTCATTAAATTTATTCTGATTGATAATTAATTCCGGTGAATTTGCTTTTAAAGAAAGTTCATTTGTTAGGGAATTGTAATTACCTGAAACCATTGTGTTTGGACTAATATATATTGACGGGAAAAAAATCTGACTTAATTGCTTTGTGTTTTTCAGGTGAACATTAAATTTAAAATCCATAGCAGCCCCTCCTAAATCCTCCCCAAAGGGGAGGACTTCTCTATCCCTATTTCCTAACTCCCACTCCCTTTGGGATAGGGCTGGAAGATAATAATAAATAAAGTTTTTTAATGAATGAATTAGTGAGACAAATTCATAGTTTCCTGAAATATCAGCATCAACTAAATCTGATTTTAGAGCAAGTGTTTTTATTTGATTATTTTCATCAGCCGAAAGAGATAAATCTTTTAATATAATTTCTCCCTGCCCGGTTTTATAAGAAGAATTAAACAGATTAATCGTTCCATTTATGTTATCTATATTACTGCCTACAAAGTTTGCTTTAAGCAAAAACGACATAGAAGATAAAGTATCAGATTTTTCAAGATTAAGATTATAGAGCATAGCATCGGATATGTCGGCTGTGAAATCAAAAACCGGCACCTGTTCAGAAAAATCAACTCTTCCTAAAAATTCCATCTTCATATTAGGATCATCAACATAAATTGCCCCATCAAATTTTTTATCGCTGAGTTCGCCTTCAATTTTAAGATTTTGATAATTATAATTATTCAACTCTATAGAGTTAATTACGCCATTCATTAGTGCCTGAATACCGATTAAATCCTTATTGTATAAAGAGCCAAATCCTTGCACCTGAGCGTTGAGAGTTAACTTACCTAAATACTTTTCGTTGCCGGTAAGCTTTCCTAAATTAAAGTCGTTAGCTTTAAGCTTTCCGCTATATTTTACCTGTTTTTTAATAGTATCTTGCTTGAAAGAAATATCTGTTGAAATATTCCCTAAATCAGTGGAAAAATCCCCATAAGCTACAAAATCGTTGATAAATCCTGTAAAATTTCCTTTATAGTTCATTGTTCCGAACATACTTAATTTCTCAGGTAAAGAAATATGTTTGTTTTCAGAAAATGGGGGGATAGTGATAAGTTCTATGTCATGCCCAGTGGTTGATAAATTTTTAATATCAATATAGATAAAAGTCTCTTTAATATCAGGAAGTCCCATCAGATTAAAGCTTCCGGACAATTGGGTCTGTTCGCCAAATTGTATTCTGATTTTTTTCCCTTTTAAAGAATTGATTTTTCCCTTAATATTTCCCGAAATGGTAATATTTTGTTCCAGCCCGTATAATTTATGGGCAAAATATGATATATCTTTCAAGCCAATTGTTGTTGCTCTAAGCTGTGTGTTAATCTTTACCTTATTTACAAAATCGCTGAAATCGCTATATTCTTTAAAACCTAATGTGAAATGCTTAGCTATTAGATTTGTATGCGGGGTTTGAATATTTATATTGTTTAATGCAATGATATGGCTGTTAATATTATTTTGAGAAGAAAATTTATGAACTACAAAACCACTTTTTTCCTGAAAACTTAAATTTTTTATACCAAAATTTATTGTATCGCCCTGTATTTCTATATTTTTAAAATGCAGGTTAATATTTGTTGCAAGGATATCCTTAAAATTAATAATATGATCTTTTACAGCAGGATTGTAAGCTTTAAAAGAAAATTTCGTATTTAAAATTTTAAAATTCTTACATCTTATTTCCCATGGAACTTTGTTAGTGTCGAAAGCATCAAGCAAAAACTGAAGATTAAGAACATTTAAAGAATCAGAAAAAAGATTGATGTATGTGCCTTTTGCTACAATTTTATTCACAAATATTTTATGCTGCGAAAGGTCAATAGAATTAATATTAATTTTAAGCTTATTAATGAATAACAGAGTATCGTGTTTTTGGTCTTCAATATAAAGATTTTTAACAGCAAGACTGTTAAATAAGGCAATGTTAATATGTTCTAATGTGATTTTAGTATCAAGCCGTTCTGAAAGATGTGTGGCAATCTTCTGTGTTAGATAATTTTGCACAGTATTGCTTTGAAGTGCAATATATGCGATAATTGGCAATAAAAGTATTACCAAAAGAGCAATGAGTAATATTTTATATAGTTTTTTGATAAATTTGATTTTACATGTATCTTTACAAAAGTAAAAAAAATAATTTATATCTTTGTAAGATTTATAAAATTTGATTTTAAAAAAAATGTTGAAAATATTTTTTTTAAATAATTTTATATATATTTGTAAAGTCAATAATTTATTTTAACCAGAGATCTGGTCCATTTTTTGGTATAATCCCCTTAAAAATTTTAAACAAATGAAAAAATTAGTATTCTTTGTATTTGGATTATCCTTAATTGGTTTGAGTTTTGCATCTTGCAAAAAATGTATTGAATGTGTTGCAAAAGATAAAACAACCGGGGAAATAGAATATTCTCAAGAGTATTGTGGTAGAAGAGCTTCTCTTAAAGTATGGGAGACTTCATTTATAAATACATGGGGAGGTAGTTATGATGCAACTTGTACTTCAAAGTAATACCAAACCGCTAACAAAAGAATGATCCCGATAAATCGGGATTGTTAGTTTGGTTTGGTTTATAACGATAAGCCATCATTTTGTAAACATAATAATAGAGTCCTTTGCAAAACTAACTTTTAGCTGTCATTTTGAGTGAAACGAAAAATCTTATAATGTTGATAACCAATGAAATAAAAAGATTCTTCACTCCGTTCAGAATGACATTTTACAGG
>SDBV01004261.1_pt1 | contig 20695 bp, 13 predicted proteins | sample 2277081 | NCBI WGS metagenome assembly SDBV01 (sample SAMN10402039, study PRJNA504765) | marine sediment metagenome | isolation source: marine sediment core GS10_PC15, 223 cmbsf | place: Arctic Ocean: Southern Knipovich Ridge | collected 2010 | reverse complement strand
CGAGGGCATCTCGCGAATCCTGCGAAGGCAGTGCGGATGCGATACTCCCTCGCGTCAAGTCGCCGAATGCGAGAAGCGACTGACGCGAAACGAGCTTGCACGCCTATACCACTGGAAACAGCGCAACCGCTTCCCTCCATTGAACATAAACAAAAGACAGATCTAAAACAGTCGAACTAAGGAGGGATCCGTTATGTTCCGTCACGTTGCGGTTTTTCTGGTGTTGTTGTTCGGTAGCCTGTTCTCGGGCAATGTAACCCGGGCCCAGAACTTTATCGAGGAGGCGGTCACGGGCACCGGCGAAGTGACGCTGCGGCCGTTGCCCAGCGTACTTCGTGCCCGCGTGAGAATCGAGTCCAAGGGGAGCACGGTTGCCACGGCACTGGCCCGCTTGAAGGATCGCCGCGGCAGGGCACTGAAGAAACTCGAGGCACTCGGTGTCGACATGGAGTCGATCTCGATCAGTCGCCCGGCCGTTTCGAAGGATATGCCCGCCGGCACTAGTTACGTTAGTCTGCCCGTTCCGAGCAACGCGGCCTATGGTAGTTTCCCGAGCCCAAATTCACCGCCGGCGATCGCGCGACCGATGAGATCACGTCTAGAAGAAGCTCCGCGTTTGTTCACCGCGTCGACGCACATCACTGCCGATTGGCCTCTTGACGAGGAGAACGTCGACGAGTTGTTGATCGCCGCGGAGGCGCTGAAGACGAAGATCAAGGCCGCCGACCTTGCCGGCGTGAAGAGCCCGGACAAACTCACACCCGAGGAGCAGGAGATCCTCGAAGAGACGGCCCCTTCGCGCACCTCGACGGTCGCGGTGCCCTACGGTCGGCCCACATTGCCGGTTCCGCCGTCGTACTATCCGTACACCGTCCAAACAATGCGGTCGGGTAATCCTCGTTTCCTCTTCGTCGCGCCGATTTCCGCCGAACAACGCAAGGCGGCCTTGGCTGGAGCCTTCACCAAGGCGAAGGCCAAAGCCACCGAGTTGGCCGGCGCGGCCGGGAAAAGAATCGGGGCGCTGGTGTCGCTTGGCGGTCAAGTCGGAGAGAATATGGCAATTCAATCGGTAGTGACCTATACCGCGTCCGGGCCGAAAACCGAGAACCGGCCGCCGGTTTCCAAGGAAAACGAAGCGGGAGCCGCCGATCCTGACAGTCTTCGGTTCAGTTGCCAGGTGCGGGCTACATTTCGTTTGCAATAGCCGGCGGACACGTGAGAGTTCGCGTGACGAAAGAGACGTTCACGCCATCGCACGCCCGATTCCACCGGGGAAGAAGGCAAAAAGCGACCGTGCCGTCATCTTCAGACGCCCCTGCCCGCATCAGCAAATCGGCGTGGTAGATTATGGTTGGTAAATAGACTACAATAGGAGAATGGCATGTTGTTGGCTGAGTCATCTGGGCGTGGGGAAATCTTGGGCCTCCGAGACGTTGAACCTAGGATTGTCGATGAGAACGTTTTTCCTGTCCGATTTGAGATTCTCCGGTGGACTCGTGCTGGGGGCGTTTTTGCTGGCGGCGATTCCGTTGTCGACCGCCCGTGGCCAGGAGAAGGCTGAACAAGCGCCGACGCTGGAGGAAGAGTTGCTCAAGGAAGATCCTGCGGCCTTGGCCGAGGCGGCTCGGCAGCAGGGTGAAGCGGCTCGGGGGGCGATCCTGTTTTATGGGCAGAATCTGACTTGTACAAAGTGCCATACGTTCGGCGATGAGAACTCGCCCGAGTATTCGACCGTATTGGGCCCCGACCTGACCAAACCGGAGAAACCGGGGGAGAAACCTACCGACGTCTTTCTGGTCGATTCGATCCTTCGCCCCTCGAAGGACCTTCGCGAGGGCTACGAGTCGATCATCGTGATCACCGACGACGGGCTGACCGTGACCGGCCTGCTGGCCGAAGACCATGACGACCGGATTGTGCTGCGCGATCCGGCCAAGGACGGCGAACTGGTGACCGTTGCCAAGGACGAGATCGACGATCAGGCCGAAGGCACCCAATCGGTGATGCCGGAAACGCTTGTCAACCAGTTGGCCAATCGGCAGCAGTTTTTGGATCTGCTGCGATACGTGATGGAGATCACCGAAGGCGGCCCGCAACGGGCGTTGCAGCTCGAGCCGGAGCCGTCGTTGTATGCAGCGCCGCCGCTGCCGGAGTATGAAGAGCACATCGATCACGCCGGCATGATCGCCGATTTGGATCAGGAGAGCTACCAGCGGGGCGAAGCGATCTACAGCCGATTGTGCGCGAACTGTCATGGCACCAAAGACGAGCCCGGTTCGTTGCCCACGTCGTTGCGTTTCGCCTCCGATGAGTTCCGCAACGGCAGCGATCCGCATGGCATGTACAAAACGCTCACCCATGGCTTCAACCTGATGGTACCGCAAACCTGGATGGTCCCCCAGCAGAAGTACGACGCGGTCCACTACATCCGCGAGGCCTACCTGAAGCCGCTGAACCCGGGGCAGTACGTCAAGATCGATGAGACTTATCTGGCCGGTCTGCCCGAGGGTGACACGCGGGGACCGGCGCCGTCGAAGTTCGAGCCTTGGGTGGCGATGGACTATGGGCCGAACCTGACCGCATCCTACGAGGTCGGCACCGACGCCTCGAACTTCGCTTACAAGGGAATTGCGATCCGGCTGGATCCCGGGCCCGGCGGCGTCTCGCGAGGTCGATATTGGATGATCTTCGACGAGGACACGCTGCGGATCGCGGCCGGCTGGAGCGGCGAGGGGTTTATCGACTACCGGGCCATCATGTTCAACGGCGAGCATACCATCCATCCCCGCGTTGTCGGCCAGGTTCACTTCGAGAACAAGACCGGCCCGGGCTGGGCGAATCCGGAAACGGGCCGCTTCGACGATCCGAGATTCCTCGGCCGCGACGATCGCCCCTACGGACCGCTGCCGCGCGACTGGGCCCATTACAAGGGGCTCTACCATCAGGGCAATCGGGTGATCGTTTCCTACACCGTGGGCCAGACGCCGGTCCTGGAAATGCCGGCCGTCGACGCTTCGTCGGCCACCGCGATCTTCACCCGAACGTTCAATCTGGGCCCCCGCCCCCGTGACATGATCCTCCAAGTGGTTCGGCAGGCCGACGCGGACTCGACCTTGCATGCACTGGCAGGGACCGAGCCCGCATCGGAGAGAATCGCCGTGTTCGGGCCCGGCGGTATGTTTACTCGCGACGACAACCCAACGGCCGCACCGCCCGAGAGTCATGCCGAAGCAGAGACTCTGGCATTCGATGGCGCGACCTATGTCGATATCGCCAAGTCCAGCGAGTTGAACATGGACGGCGCCGATTACACGATCCACGCACGGATCAAGACGTCGCGCGGCGGCACCGTGTTCTGCAAGACGGTCCCGACCGGCGATTGGCCCCATGGCGGCAAGTCGTTGTTCGTCCGTGATGGGAAGCTGGTGTTCGACATCGGTTTCGTGGGCACAGTGACTTCACGTCGGTCGGTCGATGACGATCAGTGGCACGATGTGGCCATGACGTACGAGCATGACGGCAATCGGGTCCGCCTGTTCATCGACTCAGCGCCGGACACCGAAGGACGGCTCAAACCGATCGGTAACGAGGAACCGTTCGTCGCTCGGCTTGGCCACACATCACCCAACTTTCCCGCACAGCCGTTTTTCGTGGGACATATAGCCGAAGTGAGTTTCTACCGACGGGCGATGCGCCAGCAAGAGATCGCCCGGCTGGCTACGAAGAAGGGTTCGGTTGACGATCCGGCGGCCCGATGGCGGCCCGACCTTGCCACCGGCACAACGCTTGGCGATGTCACGGGCGAGGGGCATGACGGCCAGATCCTCAAAGGACAACCGGCAACGGTCGTCGGCGGATCGACCGTGTTGACCGGCAACGTGGTGGCCGGTATCTCGCAGCCGATTGAAGGGTCCCGCTGGTTGACTACGCCCCAGGGCGACCTGCGGCTGAAGATCCCTGCCGGGGCGAATCCGCTGAAGTTCACCCTTTCACTAGCACGCGCAGAGAAGGCCGAGCAGGTGGCGCCGCTTATCGAGAGGCTATTGAAAAACACCTCGGGCATGGACCTGGCGCCGCTGACCAAGGGCGGGCCGCCGCGATGGGAAGACACGATCGCCACCGAGGGAACCGTCGGCAATGACGACGGCCCGTTCGCGATCGACGTGCTGACCCGACCGGCCAGCAACCCTTGGCTGTGTCGCGTGCGGCCGACCGGTTTCGATTTTCTGCCCGACGGCCGACGGGCCGCAGTCGCCTGCTGGGACGGCGACGTCTGGATGGTCACCGGCATCGACCACCCGGACAAAGGGCTGACCTGGCAGCGGATCGCCTCGGGTATGTTCCAGCCGTTGGGGTTGAAGTACCTCAACGGAAAGATCTACGTCAGTTGCCGCGACCAGATCGCCATCTTGCACGATCTTAACGGCGACGGCGAAACCGATTTCTACGAGAACTTCAACAACGATCACCAAGTCACCGAGCACTTCCACGAGTTCGCCATGGGCCTGCAGGCCGACAACGAGGGCAACTTCTACTATGCCAAGTCGGCCCGGCACGCCAAAACGGCGCTCGTACCCCATCACGGCACGCTGTTGCGAGTGAGCAAGGACGGCTCGCGGACCGATATCCTGGCCAAGGGATTTCGGGCCGCCAACGGCGTGTGTATCAATCCCGACGGCACGTTCTTTGTCACCGACCAGGAAGGACACTGGACGCCCAAGAACCGTATCAACTGGGTGCCCGGCAAGGGCGGCTATTACGGAAACGCGTTCGGCTACCACGACGTTACCGACACCTCCGACGACGCGATGCTCCAACCGGTCTGCTGGATCACCAACTCCTTCGACCGATCGCCGGCCGAGTTGATCTGGGTTACCAGCGACAAGTGGGGACCGTTGAAAGGCTCGCTGCTGAACACGTCGTACGGCTACGGCATGGTCTACGTGGTGCCGCACGAGACGGTCGACGGTCAAATGCAAGGCGGCATGAACCGCTTACCCATCCCGGCATTTCCCACCGGTGTGATGCGCGGCCGGTTCCATCCCGACGACGGCCAACTCTATCTTTGCGGCATGTTCTCCTGGGCCGGCTCGCGAACCCAACCCGGCGGCTTCTACCGACTCCGCTATACCGGCAAACCGGTCCATCTGCCGGTCGGGCTCAACGCCACCACGGCGGGCATGAAGATCACCTTCAGCGGCGAACTCGATCGCGCGTCGGCCGAGAACCCCGTCAACTACACGGTCAAGATCTGGGGACTGAAGCGCTCGGCCGACTACGGCTCGGACCACTACAACGAAAGAACGCTTCCGGTGACCGGCGTGACGGTCTCGGCAGACAACAAGACCGTGCTACTGGCCATACCCGACATCGAGCCCACCTGGTGCATGGAGATCCGCTACCGACTCAAAGGCGCCCAAGGCGAATCGATCGACAGCATGATCCACAACAGCGTCCACCGACTGGCTCAACCACACGGACCCGAGTCATTTGAATTCGCCGAGTAAAGGAGAACAAACAGTGACTGCAACGAGTTTCCCGTTTAGCGGCCGGGCTTGCCCGGCGTTTTTCCTTCTACTAGCAATGCTGATCACCACAGCATCCGCCGGCCGGGCCGAGCTGCTGGTGGCCAGCTACCAAAGTAACGAAGTGCTGGCTTATGACGAACATGGCGGCATCTTGGTGCGGCGGATGATTCCTTGTCCGCTAGACGGTCCGGAGGCGGACATCGTCGGTTTGGCGCTCGCGCCGGACGGAACGCTCTACGTGGGGCGATTTGGAAGCCGCAAGATCGTGCGATACGCGACCGACGGGACCAAGATCGACGATTTTGTCACCGGCTTGAGCGGCCCGATCGACCAACTGGCCTTCGGGCCAGATCGGATGCTGTACGCCTCCATGCGAGACGGCCAAGGCGGCGTGCACCGTTTCGATCCGTCAACAAAGACCTATTCGGGCGACAATCTGTTTGTGGCCAACAAGAACACCCCGAAGGGCATCGCCTTCGATCCGGACGGTGATCTCTACGTCACCGAAGCCACTACCGATCAGATCCGCAAGTACGTCGGGCCCGGCAAGCCGGATGCAGGCCGCGATCTGGGTGTCTTTGCCGATGCCGGCGCGATCGGCGTTCGCGGGATATGCAACCTCGCATCCGATCGGCAAGGGAACATTTACGTGGCCGGATTCGAGTCCAATAACGTCGGACGATTCGACAAACGGGGGCAAGGAGCCGTGTTTGCCGACGATGACAAACTGAGCAATCCGTTTGGCCTGGGATTCGGTCCCGCCGACATGCTCTACGTCAGCGCCGCGGGCAGCGGCGACATTGTCCGTTGCGATCGTGACGGCCGGGCCACGATCCATGTCGAAGCGGAGGGGACCAGCCTTCGGCATCCTTGCCAGTTCGTGTTCACCTCGACCGTGATCGAGTCGGGCCCGTCGGCCGAGTTGCAGACCGTGGACGACGGACTCGTGCTGGCAGGGCAGGGCAGTGACCTACGTGTTCACTTCATCGGCAATACAAACGCCGGCTACGAGGTAATGTTCGAGAAACTCGTCGAGGGCCGTTGGGAAGCCTTGGCCGCGTTTCCCGACGGACATGCCTGGACCGTTTGCACCGACTGGCAGGACTCGTGGTATGCAAGACCGCACCACGTCAAGGTGCAGAAGGTCGACTCCTTGGGCAGAGGCTACGTTGCGGCGACCGCTTCGGCGGCCATTGCGGGCGAGCCGTGGGGTGAAATGATCGAGGAACTGCGCGCCGAAGGCCATGCCCCGGCGGCCGACTATCTGGCCGAGAAGGCGGCCAATAGCTTTCCCTGGCAGTTTCGCGACGTCTACAGCCTTCGACACGGGATGATCAAGATCGAACGAACCTGGCAATACCTGGGCAAACGGATGATGGGAAGGGTCTCGTTGGTCAATCGCGTTCGGCTGGCTCGGGGCGATAACCCGCGGATGCTCATCCCCGGTTCGATCTACAACGGCAACCCCAGCGCTGTGGTGGTCGGCCCGCAGCTCGACTACCGGCCCGGCACCGTGGGACTCTACGAGGAACATCGGCTGCCCGTGCCCATGGTCAACGTCGAATCGCAAGTCGACGGCCGTCGCCTCTTTGGGTCGTTGGTGACCGTGCCCGACAAGATCGCCCAAGGCAACAAGGGCATCGACCATTGGTGGAGCCTCGGCCTGGAATATGGGTCGGGCTACGTGGATCTGTTGAGTGTCTCCGGACCGGTGGCCACCAACGGCATGAAGAGCAAGCTCTACGGGCACCGCAACGGGTTCGACCCCTACGACGATGCCTACTTGAATTTCCCCGGCCCGACCACCGTGAAGAAAACCTTCTACCTCGACCTGGGCACGGGCGTGAGGACCGGCTACGCCTTCCGCGAGACGCTGTGGAAGGCGTACGACGTTTTTCAGCCGGTGACTACTCCGCATTTGCCTTTCCACGAGGCGGCCGAACTGAACAAGGAGTATACCAAGAGCACCTTCCTGCAACGCCCCTCGGGGGCTGCCGGTTTCGGGTTCTGGCCCACGTCGCCGCACTTTCAGTACGCCTGGTGCGGTGGCAACCTGATGATCGCCCACGCCCTGTTGTACCATGGGGCACGAACCGACGACGCTCAGGCCCGAGAGCAAGCGCTTAAGACGCTCGACTTCTTTGTGTCCAACGCTCAAACCCCGACCGACGGGCTGCTGTTCGGCGACTTCGACGACAACCGCGGCAAGTGGATTCCCGGAACCTTTCATGGCCTCGAGCCGGGCATCGCCAGCCGCCAGTTCGGCGAGATCCTCGAGCGGATGGCCGACTTGGTCATCCTCGGCAGAGAACTCAACATCGAACAGGCCGAGCAGTGGGCCGACATCTTGCAAAAGGGCTGCGACTTTCTGCTGCGAACGCCGCGGCACAAGGGCCTATTCCCCCGGGCATGGAACCCGGACGGCTCGGCACAAGGCTGGGAGCAAGGCAAGGCGCCCGATCCCAGCCGAACCTCGACCGCCGGCGCGTTCTGCATCTCGCCGCTGGTCAAGTGCGCCCGGATCACGGGCGAGAAAAAGTACCTCGACGAGGCCGAGCGAACTTTGCAGGCCTACTACAAAGAGTATTGCCAGGACCTGGCCACGCCGCCCTGGGGTACCACGTTGGATGCCGGTGGAATCGACGTCGAAGCCTTCACGATCATGCTACGGGCCGCGTTGGACGTCTACGAGGCCACCAACAACCGGCGCTATCTCGCCTGGGCCAAGGACGCGGCCGACTTGAACTTGACGCTGATGTACTTCCACGACATCGGTTTCCCGCCCGGCAGCCCCTTGCGCGACATGATCACCACGGTCGGTTGGACGCTGATCGGAACGCAGAACCAGGAGATCGACTGCTACGGCTACTACTCGGCCCCCGAATTCTATCGTCTGGGCCAACTACTCGGCGACGACCGCTACAAGAAACTAGGCAAGGTAATCTTCGACTCGAAGACCCAAACCGTCTCCCGCCCCGGCAAGACATTTGATATAGCGGTCGGCAGTCAAGGCGAGCACTTCAACCACAGCAACTGCACCTACGCCCCCGGCGGCAACTGGCGAGGCCAAGTCTTCAGCGTAGGCATCGGCTGGGTCCGCGGCTCCTCCATGATGGCCCAGATCAAGCTCCACAAACTGGCCCCGAAAGTGTTTTCTTGGACGCCAAGGAAGGAGAGCGAATAAGGCTGCCAAATACAACTTACGTGCTGCAAAGCGGTTACGTCGTTTGCGTCGCCAAAGGAACGGGTCTTGACATCGATTGCCAACCTGCCATATTGAGGGAAACGGCGAGTTTCTGACTGGGCAGGGATTCATCGGCCACAAGGACATTCGCCCGACCATGGTCTATACGCACGTATTGAACCGAGGCGTTCGCCGCCCCGAGGAGCAATAAAACACGGTACGTTATGTTCCCAAGTCAGCTTCGAGAACGGAATGGCAATCCCATTAATTGACACGGAAGTGCTTCGGTCGCTCTGCAACATCCTCGGCGAGACATCATCCGGTCTCACCGGTAGCGAGATCGCCCAGCTTCTTGGCGATTGCGGAATCTCCGACCCTCTTCCCGGTTATACGAAGCGTCATCGTGTGTTCGAGGCTCTGAATCAAAAACAACTCAAGGACAGATGCGCGAATAATGTCATCGCGTTCATTCAGCAGGCCATGAATCCCGTACGGCATGTTGGCGGAATGGACTACTTCGAGGGTCAACGCTCGGCACTGAACGAAGTTCTCGCATTTGCGGGCATGGAACTTCGCGAAGATGGCAGAATTGTAGCCGTTGCGCCTGTGACAACTCTCAGTGAGGCTGCACAGCGTGCCGATGAACTTCGGCGAGTCCTACGCGAACGAAACGTGCACGCTGACGTTCTTCGTTTCTGCCGAGAAGAACTGTTGGTCAACAACTATTTCCACACAGTGTTCGAGGCCACGAAAAGCGTCGCCGAAAAGATACGCCAACGAACTGGTCTGCGAACAGATGGTGCCGAACTAGTCGATACCGCTTTTGCCTTTAAGAGTCGGATCCCGTATCTCGCTCTCAACTCGCTTCAAACCGAAAGCGAAAAGAGCGAACAGAAAGGCTTCGTGAATCTCTTGAAGGGACTGTTTGGAACGTTCCGCAATACCACCGCACACGCGCCAAAGATCACATGGCCTATCGATAAACAAGATGCCTTGGATATACTTTCATTGGTTTCACTGGTACATCGTCGGATAGACCAGGCAGTTGATGCACGACGTGTTGCAACCGCAACCACCGGAACATAACAAAATGGTGAACCGGAGCATGCTCGCGCCTATTGGTTTTTCAACGCGTAATACCGTGGGCCGTGTGCCCGGTTATCTCAGACGTTAGCAATACTTAGGGGAACTCCATGTCCGATTATCGAAGTGTCACAGAGATTGGTTTCGGTGGCTTTGGCGTGGTCGAGGAGGTAGTAGACGCTGAGGGCAATTCCTTCGCTCGAAAGACGTTTCGACCTGCCCCCTATATCCCTGTCACGGCGCATGATCGGCTGCGCAAGCGCTTTAAGCGCGAGGTCCTGATTCAAGCCGAACTTGGTGGCGCCGAGATCATGCCCGTCTTACACTATGACCTTGACGGCGAACACCCATGGTTCGTGATGCCTCTTGCGACGAAGACTTATGATCGGCAAATCGCCGAAGATCGCGCATCCGGCAGCGTCGACATCGACGCAATTGCAGACATTCTGAATGGTCTCGAGGAGCTGCACAACCTTGGTTACGTGCATCGAGACCTTAATCCGAAAAACGTTCTCTACGACGAGTCAAACTGGAAATTGTCTGATCTAGGTGCTGTCTTGCCACCAACTGGCCACACAGTAACTCTCACGGAGGGCACCGTGATATACACCGAGCAATACTGTGCGCCCGAACAGAGAAATGATTTCCACAACGCAAAGCCTTCAGCGGACGTTTACTCCTTTGGCTGCATGTTGCATGACATATTCGGCAAGCAGCCGCGAGTGCCGTATTCCAAGCACACTGCTGACGGTCCAGTTGGTCTCATCATCGAAAAATGCACCGAAGTGAAGCCAGCACGCCGCCCCACAGTCAAGGTGCTTCGCGGTATGCTGCTCGACATACTTATCGACATTGGCGGCCATTGCAAGGTTTCCGACCGACAATCGGGCGAATGGCTAGATCGCCTCTCAACAATTGACGAATGGGATGAGGATGATTTTGGCGAGTTTGCACGGTTCTTCGCACAACTCGAAATCGAAGAGCGGACGAGTGGCCATGAAAATGACTGGGTGTATTCGTTGTCCACTCCGTTTCTAACGCGAATGCCCGCCGCAGCGCTGATCATAATTGTTCAACGTAACGACGGTGTAGCAGACGCTATAATCGAGAAGTACTGCGAATGGGCGCGCGAAACAGCTTTTTTGTTTCACTTTGCGGACACCGTTTGCACACGCCTCACTGCGATTTTCGACAATGGTGATCCTGCCGCAAGAGCCATGGCAATGGTAGCGTTGGTCGGATTGGCCGAGTCCCACAATCGCTGGTATATTATGCGGAAACTGCTCTTTCGGTGCTGCGCGGAGCGATTGACTCCGGAAATGGCGCGTCGCATCGCTATTGAAATAAAGACCGAAGAACTCGACCACAGATTTCGACGTTGCGTGAACGAGGTCGGTTGGACGGTTTTATCGTTGGCACCCGACTTGGCAAAGCTCTGCCCGTAAAGACGTATTGCTAACAAGGTGTTGAAGCCGACGAACTGGTTATCTGATTGGTTGGCGGAGAAAAGGTGGCATCAGTGATATTGGCGGAAAACAATAGTTTGCCATGATCCTACGCCCCTTTGCGGCTCCCGGCGGCCAGGAAAGACGGACGATAATCAGTGATGTCCCCTTTATGTCCCCCTTTATGTCCCCCCTTTATGTCCTCTGAACCTGCAAGATGATGCATGAGATAAGTGAAGTAACGCGGCGTGACATTATCGACTACTTCGCGGCTGGCGATGTGCACTGGTCAGGCCGGCTGGAGGACGATGAGTTCCTGTCCCGGCTTTATGATCTCACGCAAATGGCCTCAACGGACCCTCGATTCCGGACTGCGGCAGCAGATATACAACAACATCGTGCGAACTGGAAGGACTGGGATGACGATTGGATTTTCTACGACTCCCGCTTCAACCTTCTACACGCCGCAGACGAAGAACTCCTTACGTTTCTATGTGAAACAGTACATCCCGTCGTCCGACCAGACTGCGCCGAAGCAGCACGTATGGTCGAAACGCTCAACAAACACCTCATCGACGACGGCTGGAAACTCGTGAAGAAAACTGAGATTTCCGGAAAACCCGTTTTTGCTGCGCGGCAGACCGATGGAAGGGCGGAGATCTTTGAAGAACCTACAGGGTGGGAGAAAGTCGACAGACAACTACAAGAGGCTCGATTACGTCTTGACGAAGCTCAAAAAGAAGAGCAGTTTCAGGCTGTTGGTTTGATATGTCGCGAGGTTGTGATTTCAGTTGCTCAAGAGGTCTACGATCCAGATTCACATCCTTCGCTTGATGACACCGCGCCGAGTGATACGGATGCACGTCGCATGTTGGAGGCATTTCTTGCAGCCGAGTTTCAAGGTTGCGCTAATGTGGAGGCGCGCGCCCACGCAAAGGCTGCTTTGAGATTAGCGGTTGCGCTTCAGCATAAGCGTACCGCAGACTTTCGGATGGCTGCATTATGTGCGGAAGCAACGGCGGCCGTCGTGAACATTGTCGCAATAGTTTCCGGTCGGAGACGTTGACGGAGGCGAAGAAGCGCCGGAGGAAGAAGGGAGATCACTGATATTGGCAGGAAAGGATAGTTTGCCATGATCCTGCGCCCCTTTGCGGCTCCCGGCGGCCACGAAAGACGGACGATAATCAGTGATGCCCCCTTGGTGTCCCTGTCAGACCATAACAACTGGCCTACCGTGTTTCGTAGCAAAGGGTTATACTGGAAACAGCACCGCGTCGAATTCGCGTTATCCTGATCAAGCAACGCGCATTCGGCGTAAATTCGATGTCGATGAATCATTACTGGACTTTTGCAAAATGCAGATTCAACCTCCCCTCTCCCTGTGGGAGAGGGGCCGGGGGTGAGGGCATGGGAAGGACGTTTCTCGGCGAATCGCCCTCACCCTAACCCTCTCCCACAGGGAGAGGGGACCAATTTGCAAAAGTCCAGTCATTGGTTGGCTATTTCTTTGAGAAACTCAGCACGAGGTCAATAGACTGTGGAAACTCTAGCACAATATCTGCTTGACAAAGTGACTCTTTGGTCGCCGAGAATAATCGGAGTTGTAGCAATTCTCGTCGTTTTCTTTATCCTTTCGAAAATAATAAAAAGAATCATCACTAATGCCGCCGAGCGATTGAAATTCGATGGAAATCTGACGGTGCTACTTGCTCGTACAAGCAGTATTACACTTATGATCTTTGGCTTTGTTACCGCGCTGGGAACGTTAGGTATTGATGTATCCGCGCTGGTAGCCGGTCTTGGGTTGACGGGATTTGCACTTGGCTTTGCTCTGAAAGATATTATTTCCAATCTTCTCTCCGGCGTCCTCATATTACTCTATCGACCTTTTGAGAAAGGAAACCGTATAAAGATATCGAGTTATGAGGGGATTGTTGTTTCTATTGACCTACGATACACGGAGCTTGATTGCGAGGGAAAGAAGGTGCTCATTCCGAATTCGAAATTATTCGCGGATCCAATCACTGTTCTTCAGTAGTGGGCGATCGAATATTCTGTGATCAATAGGAGAATGGCTAACCAGGCGCTGCACCCGACCTCCTGCGTCGGCCGGTGAGCTTGGACGTTACGCTGGCCCTTGTCCGATCTACTCACACGTTTCCTCGGATGCGTCAACAAACGACCGTCTTGCGACGCAACCTAGGCAACCTCGTAGCGCCCTGGGCAGTCGGTGCGTCTCTCTGGGGCGTTGACGGGGAGGTGGCGGGGTGATTATACTGCTGGCTGTGAGGTGGATTGCCCTCACCCTGGCCCTCTCCTAGAGGGAGAGGGGACTGATCTTGTCCTCGTTCTGGCGAACCTAGCTACACGGTCGTGGCACACTTGTGAATAATCCCCGCTGGCAGATCTCTTTGCAGTCATTTTGAATTCTTGACTGGACGCTTGCAAAACGCAGATTCAACCTCCCCTCTTCAATTTCGAGAAGGATTAGACCAAAACACCCTGTCGGAACGTCATATAAGTGTTGGAGCGCTCCACGGAACAATGTATCGAGGATGAGTGTGGGTGGCCGAAGACCGTGAACTCGTTGAGCGGCTGTGTCAGGGCGATCGCGACGCGCTGCGGCAGATCTACGAGAAATACAAGGACGATCTGCTGACGATCGCGAGCTGCATGCTGGCGGATCGGGTGGATGCCGAGGATTGCCTGCACGATGTGTTCGTGTCGCTGGTGGCGGGTTCGGCGCGTGTTCGACCTGATGGCAACCTGAAGGGCTATCTGGTCACGGCCGTGGCAAACCGCTCACGCGATCGGCTGCGCAGGAGGGGACGTTGGCATCAGGCGGGTGAAACGGGCGGCCAAACTGCGGGCGAGGTTGTTGCAATTGCGGCGGACCCGGCCGCGGTGATGATCGAACGGGAAGAGGCCGATCGTCTCTATCGGGCGATCGCGGCCTTGCCCGCCGGGCAGCGGACCGTCATTACGTTGCGCCTTCATGGCGAGATGACCTTTGAGGAAATCGCCCAACACAGCGGTGTCTCGAACAACACGATTCGCAGTCGCTATCGATATGCTTTGGACAAGCTGCGATCGACGCTTGATGTGGGAGTCGAACGATGAACCCTGCAGATGATTTGGAAAGGCGAATCAAGGGCATTCGAGTGACGACCAACGACGTGCTCGACCAGCGCATTCTGTCGGATGCGTCGGCGGGCCTGGCGAATTCACAATCAACACGAACGCTGCTCGACGCAGACCGGTCGAGCGTTTGGAGGACTGTCATGAGAAATAACTGGACAAAGTTGGCCGTGGCGTTGTGCGTTGTACTTGTCGCGACCTTGGGTACGATCACGCTGCTTAATCAAACGGCCCCCGTGGCCTACGCCTTGGAGCAGACGCTGGAGGCGAATGCCGGGCTTCGATACATCCACATTCAAATCGAGCCGGCCGTGAAGGGAAGCATCAGCGAGGCCTGGGCTCAGTTTGACAAGGACGGTGAACTGCTTCGCCTGCGGATGGTCTTCCCGAGTACCATAGACGGTGCGAAGGAAGTTCTCTGGCAGGAGGACAAGGCCGAAGTGTGGTTCAAGACGAAGAAGGGCGCCACGATCGTCCACGAGAAAGAAATGCTCAAGCGTATGCCGGAGATGTTGGCAGCGTTTGACCCGAAGGTGGCCACGGAGCAGCTTCACAAAGCCCAGGCGAAGGGGAAAGTGAGAATCGAGACGAAAGAACCATCCGCCCAAGGGGAGCCGATCGCGCTTGTGGTGAGTTTCAACGATTTGCCAAACATACGGGAGATCTACCGGATCAATCCGCAGTCCAAACTGGTGGAACAGATCGAGAAGTACCACTTGGTCGACGATCAGTGGGAGTCTGTGTCGCGCCACGAATACCTGGAGTACAACCAGGAAATCCCGCCAGGGACGTTCGTCCTGGACATTCCCGCCGACGTGATGCGTATCGACACGACAACGCAGAAAGTCGGTCTCTCCAAAGGCAAGTTGACGGACAAGCAGATCGCCGTCAAAGTAGCCCGAGAGTTTTTTGAGGCCCTGATCGCCAAGGACTATGGCCGGGCGGGGACTGCCTGTTCGGGGATACCCGCCTCGAAAATGGAGGAGAGGTTCGGCAAGACGGAGTTCCTACGGATTATTTCCATCGGGGACCCGACCCCACATCCCGACGCGCGAACCCAGTTTCTTCAGGTCCCCTGTGAAGTCGAGATTCGCGTGAATAAGAAGACCTTCGTCAAGAAGTTCATGCCCAATATCCGGGCCGTTTACAATCAGCCGGACCGCTGGTCAATCGGGGGCGGAATCTGAGTCATCCCGGTCCATGCGCCTCACGCTGCGGGCCGCTTGCGCTCTTGCGCTTCGGGTTAGTTGGGCGCGGCTAATCGGGTGCCGAGTCCTTGACCACCGTCCGAACCAGCCCTCGAAACAGGCGCTGCAGCACGTCGCCGAAGGGGTTGTCGTTGATCAGGTAGGTCCAAGTGGACGATGGGCCACGGAGGCCCTCCTTGTCGAGGTCGATGCCGGAGGCCGTGATCTCGGCCGAGCGAAACGTGCGGATGATCTGGTGGTCGATGCGCTCGAGCATTTCGGCGTATTCCCGCCCAACCCGCTTGTGGAACTCGTCCAGCGGCGACTGGTTGGCCAGCACCACCAGATGGATGTTCTCGCGGATATCGGCCACCCGGGTGAGATAGTCGGCCCAGCAGGCGTCGATCCCGAAGAGCGTGATTTGCTTCTCCACCCGGCGGAGGACTTCGTGGCAGACGCCCGCTGCAAGCAGCTCGTCGTAGCGTTCTTTTGCGTGGGTGGTCAGCAGGTCCAGCGGCACTTCGTCTTTGAGGATCGCCTGGCGGCGTCGTTGAACCGCCTGGCGCTGGTGCTCGATGAACGAGGCGTATCGCCAGAGCGTGCGTCGGATCTCGAAGGTCTGCTCCTCGATCGTCCGTTGGGCCCGGCCGATGACCCGGGTGACGGCCGGATCGTCGATCGGCTCGTCCTGGCGAAGCGTGCGGTACGCCGCCGGGATGAGGTCGCGGATGCCGAACCGCGTGACGAGGTCGTCTTCGAGGCTGACGTAGAACCGCGAACAGCCGGGGTCGCCTTGTCGTCCGGCCCGACCCCGAAGCTGGGCGTCGATCCGCCGACTTTCGTGCCGGTTGGTGCCGAGGACGTAGAGTCCACCCAGCTCGACGATTCGATTACGCTCTCGTGGCGGGTCGCCGCCCAGGCGGATGTCGGTGCCGCGCCCGGCCATGTTGGTCGAGATAGTCACCGCGCCGGGCGTCGCCGCTCGCGCCACGATGTGGGCTTCCCGTTCGTCGTTTTTCGCGTTGAGGATCTTGCACTCGACGCCCGCCTCGGCCAGACCGGCGGCAAGCCCCTCCGACTCCGCCACGCTAGCTGTGCCGACCAGCACGGGCCGCCCGGTCCGCTGAAGCTCGACGATCTCGGCGATGATCGGCCGATGCTTCGCTTCGCGGTGCGTGAAGACGACGTCGTCCTCGTCGGTGCGAATGCAATCTCGGTTCGGCGGGATCACAACCACGCTCATATCGTAGAACTCGAAGAACTCGTCCGCCGCGGGCCGCGCGGTGGCGGTCATCCCGGCCGTCTTCGGATAGAGTTGCAGGAAGTGCTGCAAGGTTATCGAGCCGCGTATTGCGCCTTGCGGCTTCAGCGGCACGCCCTCCTTGGCCTCGACGGCTGCCTGCAATCCATCCGGCCAACGCCGGTCCTGAACCACGCGGCCGGTGAACTCGTCGACCAGTTCCACGCCGCCATCGCGGACGATGTAGTCGACGTTCCGCGTCAAGAGCACCCGGGCGTGAAGGGCCATGCTCAGGTCGGTCAACAGCGACAGGTTGGTCGCGTCGTGCAGGTTGCCGCAGGCCAACTCCGCCTCCATGCGGTCGAGCCCCGCCTCGGTAAAATGGACATTCCGCGAAGCCTGGTCTTTTCTGAAGTCGCGATCTGGCACCAACTCGCCGACCAGTTGGGCCGCCCGAGCCGGGTCGGTCTGGACGGCCTCCGTGCTGCCGGCGATCACCAGCGGCACCCGGGCTTCGTCGATCAGGATCGAATCGGCTTCGTCGACGATCGCGTAGTGGAATGCCCGATGTACCAGGTCGCTGGGGTCCGTGCTGAGATGGTCGCGAAGATAGTCGAAGCCGGCCTGCTTGGCCGTCAGGTAGGTGACGTCGCAAGTGTAGGCGTCTTTCCGCCCGGCGATATCCGTCTGTTGCTGCACGCATCCGACCGACAGCCCGAGGAACCGATAGACGGGACCCATCCATTGGGCGTCGCGTCGTGCCAGGTAGTCGTTGAAGGTGAGCACGTGAACGCCGCGGCCGGTAAGCGCGCTGAGATAGACCGGCGCGACGGCCGCGAGGGTCTTGCCTTCGCCGGTGCACATCTCGGCCAGCTTGCCCTGATGCATGGCCACCCCGGCGATCATCTGGGTGTCGAACGGCCGCATCGCCAGCACCCGATGGGACGTCTCGCGGACCAGCGCAAACGCCTCTGGCAACAGCCTGTCGAGAGCGACGCCGTCTCTTGCCCGGGCGGCAAGCTCTCCCGATTTATGTTTCAACTGTTCCTCGTCGGCGCCTTCGAAGTCGTGCTCGTCGATTCTCGCCAGCACCCTTCGATAGGGCCCCAGCTCGATCTCGACCGCCCCGCCCCGGGCAAGGTAGAAGTATTCTCGGAGTCTGGTAATCAGTCGCATGGGACGTGGACTCTTGAGATTCAATTTGATCCTCGGAGGTTATTCGTGCTATTCGGAGACTTCTTGCCCCCTTGTGGAACATCCGTACGGATCTTAGCCGATACCGAGCGCTCGTGCAAGCGGTGCCGGACCGTAACGGCCCTTTCGCGGGAGAACGATGGCCGGCAAGAGAAGGGCGTGACGATCACACACGATGGATGCTGATCCTGCGGGGAAGGACCGTTTTGCGACGCAACCGAGGCTGCCTCGTAGCGTCCTGGGCAGTCGGGCCGTCTCTCTGGGGAGTTGACGGGAAGGTGCCGGGGCGATTATACTACTGCCTGCGAGCTGGATCTTAAGCAGATCTCTCGCGGTCATTTGAATTCGACGAGTAAAGGAGAACAAGCAGTGACTTCAACAATTTCCCCGCCCGGCGGCCGGGCTTGCCCGGCGCTTTGTCTGTTAGGAGGACTACTGATCATGGCCATTTCATCTGAAAATGCTGTCGCTCAAACTGCCAAGGAATCGACCTATCGCGGTTGGAAGACGCTCGAGCTGTCCAACGACCTGATCGAGGTCCAGGTGGCGCCCGACATTGGCGGTCGGGTGATCCAGTATAAGCTGGGTGATTTCGAGTACTTTTTTGTCAACGACCAGTTGGCCGGCAAGGTGCCGCCGGCGAGCGGGCTTGGGCCGGACGGCGAGTGGCTTAACTATGGGGGCGAGAAGCTTTGGCCGGCGCCGCAAGGTTGGGATAACGACCAGCAATGGCCCGGCCCGCCTGATGCGATCCTCGACGGCAGTCCGCATGAAGGGCGGATCATTGCCGCCGGCGGCGATTCACCGACCGTGGGTCTGAAGAGCCAAAAGGATCCTCGTAGCGGGATCCAGTTCTCGCGAACCATCCAGGTCTTCGACGGCACTACCCGAATGCACGTCGATGCTACGATGACCAACATCGACACCAAGCCGAGGCGTTGGGGTATCTGGTCGGTGGCTCAGCACAACGGGGCCAACCGTGAGGGCGAAGGGCACAATGACAAGTTGCGGGTTTACTGCCCGTTTAATCCGGACAGCGTTTTTTCGAACGGTCACCGGGTGACGTTCGGATTGCCCAATAACTTGTCCTGGCAGCCGGACTACGAGCGGGGCCTGATGACGGTCCAGTTCCAACGTCGCGTGGGCAAGGTCTGCATGGACTGTTCGGCCGGCTGGTTGGCTACGGTCAACGGGCAGTCGGGCCATGTCTTCGTGCAACGCTTTACCTACGAGCCTGAGAAGCCCTATCCGGACAAATCCTCGGTCGAGATCTGGTTGCACGGGCTGGGTGAGTTCATTGTGGCCGGCGAACTGAACTCGATGGAAGACGATCCGATCGAGTGTCCCTACCTGATCGAGACCGAGATTCTCAGTCCGTATGCCGAGTTGGACCCGGGCGAGAGCTACACCTACGGCTACGACTGGTACGCCGCGGCCATCGGCGGCGACTACCCGGTGCTCGATTGCACGGAGGTCGGCGTGACGTGCGAGCCGTTTACGGCTCGGCTTTCCGACGGCAAGCTAGTCCTCGGCGGGCGGTTCGGCGTCTTCTATCAGGGCACCACGGCCGTCGAGTTTCTCGACGCTGCCGGCAAGGTGCTCAAAGAGGCCAAGAGCCAACAGCCGATCAGTCCCACCGAGCCGCTGGTGTTGACCGACAACGTCAAACTCCCCCAACCGCCATCCGGCACGGTCAAGGTCCGCCTGGTCATCGACGACCCGAGCGGCAAGCGACTCGGCAAGCTGGCCGAGAGCGACGTAGCGAAGTAACCCGTTTAGCCACCGACGGCACGTCGGTGAAAGTCCGTTTAGTCGCCGCGGCCACGCGGTGTAATCGCGATAGACCCCAAAGGATTGTCCCCCAATGCTCAACGACGGCGAAAAAGGAGTGATCATTCAACGCGATCGACAAACCTACGGCATCGCGCCGCACACGCCTTGCGGCGTGGTGACGCCTGATATTTTGCGCAAGATGGCCGACGTGGCCGAGCGTTACGACTGCAAAATGCTGAAGCTCACCAGCGCCGCGCGGATCGCCATGCTGGGCATCAAGGAGGAAGACGTCGACGCGATTTGGGCCGACTTGGGGATGGACCCTGGCCGGGTTGTGGGGATCTGTGTACGCAGTGTGAAGGCCTGTCCCGGCACGACGTTTTGTAAACGCGGACAGCAGGATAGCCTGGGTGTGGGCCAATTGCTCGACGAGAAGTACCACGGCATGGAGATGCCCGGCAAGATGAAGATGGGGGTGAGCGGGTGTCCGAACCAGTGTGGCGAGACGAATTTTCGCGACCTGGGGCTGATCGGCACGCCCAAGGGCTGGTGGGTGAGTGTGGGCGGCAACGGCGGCACGAAAGCCCGCATTGCCCAAGTGGTGGCCAAGAATCTATCGACCGAAGAGGCCCTGGAGCTTCTCGACCGGATCATCGACTACTACCGCAATAATTGCAAGCCCAAGGAACGAATCGGTAAAATGATCGAGCGGTTGGGTCTCGATCACCTTAAGGAAGCCCTGGGTTTGCAGGACTGAATCGACCGGCCGCTGCTTCAGATCGAAAAACGCTCTCTTTTTGGGGACTGTAGCAATAAAATCGGGTTCCACCACGAAGAAACCACGGATTACACAGATGTCACGGATGGAATAGGCAAAGCATCACATTTCGTCGCTCCTCATCCGTGTTATCTGTGTAATCCGT
>SDBV01004260.1_pt1 | contig 20696 bp, 22 predicted proteins | sample 2277081 | NCBI WGS metagenome assembly SDBV01 (sample SAMN10402039, study PRJNA504765) | marine sediment metagenome | isolation source: marine sediment core GS10_PC15, 223 cmbsf | place: Arctic Ocean: Southern Knipovich Ridge | collected 2010 | reverse complement strand
GCACGATGCGCTCTTTGTCGCCCTTGCCGATAACGCGAAGAAAGCCGGCCTCGAAGTTCAGGTCCGATACCCTGAGCCTGACAAGTTCGCTTACCCGCAGGCCGCTTGAGTACAGCAGTTCCACCATTGCCATGTCCCTGACAGAGAGCTTCCCGCCCTCTGCCTTCAGCAGGTCCCTTATCTCCCCCAGGCTCAGGGCCTTGGGAAGGGTCTCCCATTTCTTTGGTGAAGTTATGTTCTCTGTGGGGTCGTCCTTGCGCAAGCCCTCGCGAAGCGAGTACATGGCAAGCCCCCGGATGGATGACAGTGCGCGGCAGATGCTAGAGGACAATGCCCCGTCCTCATGCATGCGCTCCAGGAATCCTGCGACGTCGGCCTTTCTGAAGCTGGAGAGGCTCTGCCCGCCCTCCTCCAGAAAACGGGCGAACTTACCAAGGTCAGAGCAGTAAGACTCAACGGTATTTACGGCCAGGCCCTTCTCAACAGCAAGATACGCCTCATAGTTCTTTAACAGCAGGCTCACGACAGGTGTTCCATTATCCCGGTGGACTCCCTAAGCATCCCGTAGGTCTCGCGGGCTATATGCCACAGGTTCACCGTGTCCTCGCGGTTATATCTCACCAACTGGTCAAGGGCCTCTTTGCTGCCGTTTTTTGCCCTGTTCCACAACAACACGGCCCCGTAACCGTCCATTCCATCAAGGTCGCCCGAGCGCTTTATGCCAAAACGGCCCTCAATGCGCTTGAGCCCTCCCCTGATACCAAGCTTTCTGAGGCTGAAGCAGAGGTCAAAGTGAGGGGAGTCCAGTCTGAAATCCTTCAATGTGCTCTCCATAAATGGCACGTCAAATACCGAGCCATAAAAGGTCACAAGGCATTTACACCCGGAGAGGGCGTCAGAGAGTGCCTCCGCGCTTAAGCCGCTGCCACGCACAAAGGAGGTGTACTGGCTTCCGTCATAAAGGCCCACAACAGTGATGTACCCTCCCGCGCCTGCGGGGAGCCCGTTGGTCTCGATGTCCAGGCATACCGCGTTTTCCGAGAACCGGTCAAAGAGCCGCCAGTGCTCAGTGCGCGCCAAGGCATGGCGGAAGTAGGATGCATCGCCCTCAAGGAGCCTGTCAGTGGCCTCTGCCAGTTTCTTGTCATAAAGGGACTTGTTGTCAGGGGATATGCCGGCCGGCGCCTCTGAGGAGAGAAAATCCTCCCAGGTAAGCACGCCCTCCTGCCACAGACGGCTCTCGCGGGAAGAACCTATCCCGTTCAGTATGGAAAACGTATGCCTTATCATTACACGTATTATACCTTTGTCGAAGCACGCACACAATATAGTTACTCAGGAAAGGGACTTCTACTTTGAGAAATTTTCAAGCAGCTGGCGTGCGCGCCCGGCATCTGCCGGGGCCACCGAGACCCTTATCTCTCCCATGCGGCCCACGTTGACCGGATAAGGGCCGACCTTAAGTGAGACCTCTCTGGTTGCTATACCCCCGCTTTCCAGGAGGTCCCGGACGATATCAGCCTCAACAGCGTCATAAGTGACCATGACCTCTTCCCAGTCCTCAAGGGGGCAGTCGCATCCCGAGAGCACCCGCTCAAAAACAGAGGTAGTGGAAAAACCCTTCTCAAAGGGCAGGCTCCGCGTGTCTGGCACCAATTGCGAGCCCACAATGTCCTTGGCCGACCAGTCCCCGCCTTTTACGAGCACGTCGGGCTGCAGGAATTTTATCAGCTCATGCGGGGTGTCCTCGATGAATATGCACACATGGTCCACAGACTCCAGGGCGGCAAGCACTTCTGCCCTGTCGCTCTGGCTGTTCACCGGCCTTCCTGGCTTCAAGCGGGATACGGAGGCGTCGGAGTTCAACCCCACAACGAGAAGGTCCCCAAGGGCCCTTGCCTTCCTCAGATAGCGCACGTGACCGGGGTGGATTATGTCAAAGCAGCCGTTGGTAAAAACAACACGCTTGCCCTCGGCGCATGCCTCCTCCAAAATGGTCTTGAGATCTTCTTTTGAGACAGCGCCTTCAGCCACTTTTGGCCTCTTCTTTTCCGATCCTTTTTTCGATCATCGCTCTGGCCTTCTCAAGTATCGCCTTGTCGCCCCTGTAGGTCAGCTCGTTTCCGGCGGTCTCCAGCGGGAACCACGCAGCCTTGTCCACTTCGTGGTCATGGTCTCCCACATCACCCATTATGTACTCCATGAGATAGAACCTCACCTTCTTCCGGCACTTCTGGTTCTCTGCCCTGTTGTTGTACCAGTAATGGGTCTCGCCCACTGCCTCGATAATCCTTGCCTGGAGGCCAGTCTCTTCCTTTACCTCCCTCATCGCGGTCTTGCCTACACTCTCCTTGCCGTTTACAAGCCCCTTTGGAAGGGTCCAGGCTTTCCCATCGCGGACCAGGATCAGGGCGACCTCGACCCCCGCCTCACCCCGCCGGAACACGACCCCTCCGGCTGAGAAAAGGTTGACGATGCTCGCAGGCCGCATGATCAGGGCAGGCCCTTGCCCGTAAACACCCTCACAAGGTCGTTGTAGGTCACAAAGACCATCAATGTCAGGAGAACCGCAAGGCCCACCTTCTGCGCGACAAGCTGGACCCTCTCGCTCACTGGCTTGCGCCTGAGTGCCTCAAGCCCCATGAAAAGTATCACCCCTCCGTCCAGTATGGGAATGGGGAAGAGGTTGAATATGCCAAGGCTGATGCTGATAAGGGCCATCATGTCGAAAAATGGCATGACCCCCTGGCTTGCCCTCTTCTGAGCTATCTGCACTATCATCACCGGCCCGCCCATAGTATCGGCGGGGATGGTCCTCTGTATGAGTTTTTTAAGCGCGGTAAATGTGAGAGAGATTATCATCTCGCTACGCTCAAGGCTCTTGCCCATGGCGCTTACGGGCCCATAGCGCACGTTCACCGTGGTGCCCGCGCTTGCGATGCCAAGCCTGCCCATCTCCTCATCCTCGCCAAAGAGGTTCTTGCCCATCACCGTAGCCGGGGTGATCATCTTCTCTATCTCGCTTTCGCCGCGCCTGATCACGAACATCATCTCCCTGCCGGGATTGGCCTTTATAAGGCTGGTCATCTCGAACCAGTCAGGGGTCGCCTGCCCGTCGATGGCTATGATCACGTCGCCCTCACTAAGCCCTGCAACGGCTGCCGGCGTATCCTCGGCCACCTTGCCGATCTCAGCGGTGAGGGTGGGGAACCCTGCCAGGAATATTGCCCAGTACAGGACAATAGCAAAGGCTATGTTGAACACGGGTCCCATAACGACGATCACGAACCGCTTCCATATGGGCTTGTGCGCAAATGAGCGTTCAAGCTCCTCCGGGCTCAAAGGTTTTAGTGCCTCTTCCCCCTCATTGTCATCGTCCTCATTTTTCTCGTCCTCTTCAGTGTTCTCCCCCAGCATCTTCACGAACCCGCCAAAAGGGATGGCCGAAAGCGAGTACTCGGTCTCTCCCACGGTCTTTGAAACCAGCACCGGGCCAAACCCGATGGAGAACTTCTCCACCTTTACGTCCATGAGCTTGGCAAAGAGAAAATGCCCCAGCTCGTGCACGAAAATAAGGACGCCAAGCAGAACTATTGCAAGTATAAATGTCATGGTCTTCCTGTCTCCTGAGTCTTTTGTTCCGGGGCGGCAAGCGCCCTGGCGTTGAAATCAGCCCACACATGGGCCTCCCTGACCCGCTTGAGCGTAGGCTCCCAAGGGCCTCCCGCCTCAATGTGCGCGTCCATTGTCTGTTTTATTATCCTCGGTATGTCCATGAATCCTATGTCTCCGCTTAAGAACGCATCCACCGCCACCTCGTTGGCCGAGTTCAGCACTGCGGGCATCGTGCCCCCGCGCTCCAGGGCCTCATATGCATAGCCCAGACACGGGAAGCTGCTCATATCGGGTTCACTAAAAGTGAGCGAGCCCACCGAGGCCAGGTCCAGCGGTGCGATAACATCGTCCATCCTGTCGGGATAGCCCATTGCGTAGGCTATGGCCCCGCGCATGTCAGGCACTGACATCTGCGCTATCACCGAGCCGTCAGAGTACTCCACCATCGAGTGCACGATGCTCTGCGGGTGCACCACTACCCCAATGCGATCAGGGCCCACACCGAACAGATGATGGGCCTCTATGACCTCAAGGCCCTTGTTCATCAAGGTGGCCGAGTCTATTGTGATCTTCCTGCCCATTGACCAGCTTGGGTGCCTGAGCGCCTGGGCCGGGGTGATGTCCTCAAGCTCCTCCACCGCGCGTCCCCTGAAAGGACCGCCCGAGGCCGTCAGGACGATCTTCTTTATATCGTTAGCGCCTCTGCCCTCAAGGCACTGGAACACCGCGCTGTGCTCGCTGTCCACCGGGAGGATCTTTGCCCCAGAGCGCCTGGCCTCCTCCATAACAGCATCGCCGGCAACCACGAGGGTCTCCTTGTTGGCAAGTCCGATGGTCTTGCCCGCAAGCACCGCCTCAAGCGTGGGCTCAAGGCCCGCTGCCCCGACAATGGCGGACAGGACGAAATCAGCCTCAGGCATGCTCGCGGCCTCCTTGAGGCCGTCTACACCTTCAAGCACACTGGCCTTGCCCTGGCGCCTGATAAACTCGGCGGTCTCTGGGTCGCTGGTGGCAACAACCTTCGGCCTGAACTGGTCTATCTGAGCAGATAACAGCTCCCGATTCGAGTGGCCCGTAAGGGCAACTACGGCAAACTCATCCGGGTGCTTTCTTACAACACTCAGAGCGCTCTGGCCAATGGAGCCAGTGGAACCTAAAATAACTATATTTTTCAATCGGATACCTGTCTAAAGAGATTCGTGCGCATATTATTAAGATACCACACACTTGGAATAAATAGAAAATACTCCGAGTACACCTTCACAAAAACTTCAAAGACAAAAAACTCTCTCCTATGAAAAGGCTTTTGCTGTCATTACTTCTTCGTTTTCATTTATTGGCATTCCCGTACAGACAGGAGGGGCCACGGCCCCTTTTTTTAACTTTAGTCGATTGCTTTTCTGCATAGTCGTACATTGAATGGCTTATCACGACACACCACTTGTTTAACTGGTTCTGCCAGTCACGGGGGTCACGGGCCCCCTTTAATAACTTAAGTTGATTGCTTTTCTGCATTGTCGTACATTGAATGGCTTATCACGACACACCACTTGTTTAACTGGTTCTGATTTGCTGTAGCTGGTAGGAAGAAAGCATGAAGGAGTACTTCTTCGTACTTCGAATGCTTTATTCCACCCCAGATGCAGTGAATCAGGACCAGTTTAGAATGTGAGGCCTTCGCGTTCCATCAACATCTGTCCTAAAAACGAGCCGGACTTGACCTCAGCGCCCTTGATGAGCTCAGCGCCCTCAATGTCGTGGTGCTTTACGCATGCCCCGCAGATGTAGAATTTGACATCAAAGTCCTCAGTGAGAGTCTTGATAAGCTCAGGAAGTGGCGAGAACTCGTCCTTTGTCTGCCACGTGATGGTCTCGGCAAAGCCCTTCTTGGCAAGAGGTGCTGCCTTGTCCATAAGGAAGAAGCAAAGCTCCGCGTCAAAGGACTTCATGTTCACCGCAAGCTGCATTGCGCCGGCTGTCATATCCGGCCTGTCATAGGACGATGTGAGAATAAATACAAACTTCTTCTGGTCTGCCATTTTTAAAGACCCTCCTTTAGTGTTTGATGCATTCTCTGAAGAACTCGCGGCTGTTTTTCAAAAAGCACCGTTTATCCGGTAAGACGCAATCCCCATCCGTCCTGCGCTTGACGGGTTCTGAGGGCAACTTGGCTCCCTTGATAATGCCTTTGGCTTCTTCGTACACAGCCTTGAATCCCTCTGGTATCTCATCTGTTTTTCCATAGCCCTCAAAATGCTCAAGGGACTCCCTCACTGTCTCTACCACTGCTGCAAAGCTCTTGCAGTCAGCGCAAAAGGGCTCGCTGCCGTGGTGTTTGATCGTACCTGAGATATAATTAAATGCCCTCACGGTTCTCTCGGTTCTGTTATCAGACAATTGTCGTTCCTCCTGTGTATTCTTTTTTAGTGGTGACTGCATCCGCCGCCATGACCGTGGCCGCCGCAGCTATGCTCTGAACCAAAGCGAACCAGTTCGTCCTTCTTAAGATGATCCAGGTTTCCGCCAATGGTAAGAGCTGAGGCTTTGTATACTTCCGCGCCCATGTCCCTGAGCTTGCCCATTGCTCCTCCACCAATGCCGCCTACTACCACGCAATCCACTGTCTCGCCGCCAAGCGCTTGAAAGGGGCTGCACTTGCCGTGCTCGTGCTTTATATTCCCGTTCTTAAGCGCCCTGCACTCACTGGTCTCTGTATCTACCATGATAAACAGTGGAGCAGAGCCAAAATGACCAAAGACCCTGCTATCAAGCCCCTGGTCCGATTCAACTGGAAAACATACCTTCATCTTTTATTACCTTTCATTATTTTATTTTTAGGCGCAAATGTCTTTATCCATAACTATTGCCTTGCACCCCGCAAGGGCGTCAGCCACCTTGCCTCGCGCAGAAGCCAGTATCCTCTGCACAGTGCCCCGCGATACGCCCATCTTAATACCTGCCTCCTCCTGAGTAAGGCCGTCGCGGTCACAAAGCGCAAGGGCCTCCAGCTCGTCAAGGTGCAGTACCACTTTTTCAAGCTCTCCCATGGGGATGCCTGTGGGCTTGTACGCCTTGCCCCTGCCTCTGCCCCCGAAAGAGCAGGCGCAATTGCGGTTTTTCTTAGCGCGTGGCATTGGCGGTTACTGTATACGGCCTGGCTTAATTTTGTGCATATGCACATTATAAGGCGCAAGAGGACTCTCTGTCAACCTGTCGTGGGAATACTTTTATTATTGAATTATGAACGGGAGGATCAGTCCTGGCTGAATTTTCCTGAAAGAAATCCCAGAATGGCCAAAGCGGCGATTGCCGCGGTCTCGGCCCTAAGGATGTTAGTCCCAAGCCCCCTGGCCTCAAGCCCGGCCCTTTTTGCCGCATCCACTTCCTCCGGCGCAAAACCGCCCTCAGGGCCGATCACAACATGCAGGCCCTCCGCTGGCAGAGCGTCATCAGTGGAAAGCCCGCGGCCTTCTTCCTCATAGAAGATAAACCCTTCCATACCCCCGCCTGCGCCTTCAATGAACTTCATGAACTCCAGAGGCTCGTGTATCACGGGCGTGCTTGTCCTGCCAGACTGGCGAGCCGCCTCCAGAGCTATCTTCTTCCACCGCTCAAGCTTCCCGGTTCTCTTAAGCTGGCTCCTCTGGGTTATGACCGGCACTATCGCGCTTACGCCAAGCTCGGTGGCCTTCTCGATGACCATGTCCATCTTCGCGCTCTTTTTCAGAAGGCCCTGAAGGAGTATGATCCCGTTTCCAGTATCAGGTCTTGCCGGGAGCACCTCCAGCACCTCCAGCCTTACCTCGCCCTTGCGCACGCCGGAGATCCGGGTGATTGCCGAAACCCCTTCAGGCCCAAATACCTCAAGTGTGTCACCACGGTGCATACGGAGCACATTGTTAAGGTAGCGTGCTTCGTCTCCTGTTACGGTGATCGCTGCTCCGGGGGAGAGCTCAGCAGAGATAAAGGGGAGGAACAACCTGGGCATTTCAGAGAGGTATCAATCGGCTTCGAGGGCGCGTTTTTTCATGTGCTCGTCATGCTTTCGCACTGCCTCGAAGGTAATAAAATTTATCCCGAGCTTCACAGGGCTCTTTCTCAGGAGCTTGGGGAGTTCTTCCACGAACTGGAAGGAGCCTTCCTCCCATCCAAGTATGTCCATTATGTTCTTCTCCGCAAGGTGCTCTACGGTCACTTTCACGAACTGCTCGGGCATGACTTTGTTCTCTATCATTATGCCGATGAAGGACCTGTCCTGGGCCTGCCCGTCCTTTACAGCCTGCTTCAGGCCTTCCAGGTTCATATAGCCTTCCTTCTGCACAAAGTCCCCGAAGCGCTCGCCTTCCTCGCGCGCGGAGGCCAGCAGCAGGCGGCCCTCCTCGAAGATAAAGCACTTGTTCTGCTCATCGGAGTTGACGAACAGGACCCCCGATTTCTTGTTCATGTCTATCCATTGCATCAGGTCCGTAATGGACAGGGAGCTTAATTGTCCTTTTATGCCTTTCATGACCCTGCGAACATGCTCTTTATCTTGTCGGTAATACTTTCGTGACCTTCATCAAGTTCTCCCAGCTCGTCCAGTTCAGATATCAGCTCCTTCTGTCTCTGGCTGAGCACTTTTGGTACTTTTAAGTTTACCACAACCACCTGAGAGCCTTTGTGCCTGGCCCCGAGCTCCAGTACGCCCTTGCCCTTCATGCTGAAGCTGGCGCCCGGCTGAGTTCCGGGCGGGATACTGAGCTTTGCGGTGCCATCAAGGGTCGGCACCTCTATCACCGCTCCAAGGGCCGCCTGGGCAAATGAGATGCTTGCCTGGCAGTAAATGTCCTCACCGTCGCGCCTGAAGTACTCATGCGGAAGCACGGAGATGACTATATAGAGATCACCGGGGGGGCCGCCCGCAGAACCTGCGTCTCCCTCTCCGGTCATGCGCAGGCGGTTGCCGGAATCAACGCCAGCGGGGATCTTCACTTCGATCATCCCCGGATGCTGCACCTTTCCGGCCCCGTCACACACCCTGCATGGATCCACCACATGCTGTCCAGAGCCGCCGCAGCGGCCGCAGGTCTTTGATATGCTGAAAAACCCCTGCTGGAACCTGACCTGGCCCCTGCCATGGCAGTCCGGGCACGTGGACTTGCTCCTTGAAGCAGAACCCGTGGCCCCGCAGTCCGCACAGTCCTTCCACCTCTGGACCTCTAACTCTTTCTCAACCCCTGAGGCCGCTTCCTCAAGCGTTATATCCAGGTCGTAGCGCAGGTCGCTTCCCCTTGAGGCGCGCCCGGCGCGCGAGCGGCCACCGGCTCCAAAGAAATCGCTGAAGACCTCTTCGAACACGTCTGCGAACCCGCCAAAGCCAGCACCACCAAATGGGTCGAACCCGGCCCCCCTGAACCCCTCGGCAGAGCCGAAGCGGTCGTAGTTGGCGCGTTTCTCCGAGTCTGAGAGCACGGAGTAGGCCTCGCTTATGACCTTGAACTTCTCCTCAGACTCCTTGTTACCGGAGTTGCGGTCAGGGTGGTACTTCATTGCCAGCTTCCTGTAAGCACTCTTGAGCTCATCATCGCTGGCGCCCTTTTGGACACCGAGTATCGCGTAATAATCAGACATGCGCCGCTCCGTGCGGGATTACTGGCGCACTATTCATCCTTCTTGTCCACGTCCTCTTTGTCCACGTCCTCGAACTCGGCCTCAACAACATCCTCCTCAGCCTGCTCTCCACCGCCGTCACCAGAGGGTTGCTCTGTCCCTGAGGAACCGGGGGCATCGCCGCCTGCGGCCTGCTGCTCCTGCGTAGCCTTGTAAACGTGTTCAGCTATCTTGTGCGAGGCGTTCGTGAGCTTGGTCACGGCCTCCTTTATCTCAGAGGCGTCGGAGCTTGACTCCTTCACCCTTTTCACCGCCTCAAGAGCGGCCTCGATGTCTAACTTCTCATCGTCGGTGAGCTTGTCTCCGTACTCGCCGAGGCTCTTCTCAACAGAGTATGCAAGCGTGTCGGCCTCGTTTCTGGCCATTGCCAGCTCTTTCCTCGTCTTGTCATCAGCTGCGTGGCTCTCGGCATCCTGCGTCATCTTGTTAACCTCGTCCGGCGACAGGCCGCTGGAGGCGGTAATGCGTATGGACTGTTCCTTGCCAGTGCCAAGGTCCTTGGCAGAGACATGCAGTATGCCGTTTGCGTCGATATCAAAGGAGACCTCCACCTGCGGCACACCGCGCGGGGCGGGGGGGATGCCCACAAGCTCGAAGTTGCCAAGGAGCTTGTTGTCAGAGGCCATCTCGCGCTCGCCTTGATGTATCTTGATGGTCACGGCCGGCTGGTTGTCAGTGGCGGTTGAGAACACCTGGCTCTTTCTGGTGGGGATGGTCGTGTTCTTCTCGATGATCTTGGTGAAAATACCGCCAAGGGTCTCTATGCCAAGCGACAGGGGCGTGACGTCCAGGAGCAGGACTTCCTTCACTTCTCCCTTTAGAACCGCAGCCTGGATGGCTGCGCCAACCGCAACGACCTCGTCCGGGTTCACGCTCTTGCTGGGCTCCTTGCCAAAGTAGTCCGACACTGTCTGCTGGACCTTCGGAGTTCTGGTCTGGCCGCCCACAAGAAGAACCTCATCAACCGTGGAAAGGCCAGAATCCTTCATGGCCACCTTGCACGGCTCGATGGAGCGTTCAAACAGGTCAGCGGACATCTGCTCGAACTGCGCGCGCGTGATGTTCATCAGTAGGTGCTTGGGCCCTGATGCGTCCGCTGTCACAAAGGGCAGGTTGATCTCTGTCTCCGTGGCAGTGGAAAGCTCTATCTTGGCGCGTTCTGCCGCCTCCTTGAGCCTCTGGAGCGCCATCTTGTCTGACTTCAGGTCAATGCCGCTTGATTTCCTGAACTCATCTACCATCCAGTCGATTATCCGGATGTCGAAGTCGTCGCCGCCAAGGAAAGTGTCTCCGTTTGTGGCCTTGACCTCGATTACACCCTCTCCTATCTCAAGTATGGAGATATCAAAGGTGCCGCCGCCAAGGTCATAGACAGCTATCTTCTCCTCTTCCTTCTTGTCCAGTCCATAGGCCAGCGCCGCTGCCGTGGGCTCGTTGATGATACGGAGCACGTTCAAGCCCGCGATCTTTCCCGCGTCCTTTGTGGCCTGGCGCTGCGAGTCGTCAAAATAGGCCGGCACGGTCACCACAGCGTCCGTAACCTCCTCGCCAAGGTAGTCCTCCGCAGCCTGCTTGAGTTTTTGCAGTATCATGGCCGATATCTCCGGGGGGGAGTACTTCTTTCCCTTGATCTCCACGTGGGCGTCCCCGTTTGAGGCCTCGACTATGGCGTAGGGCAGACGGTCCTTGGCATGCTCCACCTCAGGGGTGGTAACCCTGCGCCCCATCAGGCGTTTGATGGAAAATATTGTGTTCTCGGGGTTCGTGATGGCCTGCCTCTTTGCTATCTGCCCAACGAGCCTCTCGCCTTTATCCGTAAACGCAACCACCGAAGGGGTGGTCCTGGTGCCTTCCTGGTTGGGGATGACCACTGGCTCCCCACCCTGCACTACAGCCACCACAGAGTTGGTTGTCCCTAGGTCAATACCGATTGCTTTTCCCATCTATCTATCCTCCTTGTCCATCTATATGTTATTTTCCCCATCCGGCTCCTGGCCGGAGGGTTTCTTTGATACTGAGACCATTGAGGCCCTTAGTAACTTATCGTTATACATGAAGCCTTTCCTGAGTTCAGCCACCACCATGTTGGAGTCCACGTCGTCGCTCTCCAGATGCGCCACAGCGTGATGGAACTCAGGGTCAAAGGGCTCTCCCTCTGCTTTTATGGGCGTCACGCCGAACTTCTCAAAAGTCCTGTAAAGCTCCCTGAGGGTCATCTGCACTCCATCAAGGAACGCCTTGTTCGTTTCCTCCTCATCAACGTGCTTCAGGGCAATTTCGAGGTTGTCCACCGAGGTGAGAAGCTCGTTTAAGATGCTCTCGTTGGCGTATCTGGCCAGCTCGGCCTTGTCCCTTGCAGCACGCTTCTTGTAATTGTCGAACTCTGCATAAAGGCGGAGATACTCGTCGCGGGCCTCATCAGCCTCCTTGCGGAGCTTCTCCACCTGATCACCCTCATCTTCCTCGCACGGATGCTCTATCCCGCACTCGTCCACAGGGATGATCTCGATGTCCTCGTCATCGAAGTCGTCTCCCAGAGCGTCTGAGAGAGCGCTCTCGTCAAAGTCAATGCTTTCTTCCTGTAAATCATCTGGATCAGACACAACAAGTTCTCCTTAAGTAGTTATATTGCTGAGGAAATATACTTTGCCATAACCTCCACAAGAGGTATTGCGCTGGAGTAGTCCATCCTGGTGGACCCTATCATTCCAACACGCCCCAACGCACGGTCTCCCTGGCGATATTCCGAGGTAACGATGCTCAGATGCCTGAACCCGCTGTCCGGGTTCTCAGCCCCTATCAGCACCTCTGCCTCCATCCCTCCGCGCATCCCGTCAAGGATGCTGATTATAGTATGCTTGTCCTCAATGGCCCTTGCGATACTGTTGACCTGATCGGCAAATTCCGGGAGCCCGATAAGCTCGGAAACGCCTGAGAAGATTATATCACAGCCCGGAAACACAAAGGCCTCCCTGCATATCTGCATTGCCTTTGTGATAAGCACGTCGGCAAGCTCCTTTTCCCGGGACATCTGCTCCATCACAGCTGTCTTTATCTCGTCTATCGTATAGGAGGAGAACTCCGAGTTCAGGTAGTCAGATATGCGGTCAAGCTCGCGCTGCGAGAGCCCGAAATCAGTGTACAGCACCTTGCTCGTGACCAGGCCCTCGTTCGTAAGCAGCACTGCTACAGTACAGTTACCCCTGTAGCGATAAAGCTGAACCCGGTTCAGCGTGGTATTGTCCGCCCTCAGGGGCACTGCAAAGGCCAGGCAGTTGGACATGCTTGAGACCCTGGCGGTGACGTCGTTTAAAAGGACCGTGATGTCGTCGCGCGCATTTTGAAAACCCTTCTCAAGGGAGGCCCGGAGCTTCTCCTCCTTCGCCTTGAAACCCTGCACTCTTAAAGCATCCACATAATAGCGATAGCCCTTGTCCGTTGGCACGCGGCCAGCCGAGGTATGCGGCTGCACCAGGAATCCCTGGTCCTCCAGGTCAGCCATGATATTGCGTATGGAGGCTGAGGACAAGTTGAAATCAAAGCTCTTTGCCAGAAGCCTTGAGCCAACAGGCACGCCCCTGTCGATATACGTATCCACGAGCGCCTGCAATACCTTATCTCTTCTCTCGTTCAGTTCCATCTTACTTGTCTCTTACGTAATAATCCGTACCCTTACATGACTTAGCACTCTCTTAGGGAGAGTGCTAACTTACTTTATCATTCCTCTACAGAGTGTGTCAAGCTATATTGGAGTGCCTGAACAAGTCTAAACTGCTTTAACCTCTTGATATAAAAGGATAATGGGCTGTGACTCCGCTTGACTGGCATTGCGAAGGAGCGATACAATAGCTCCATGCTGCCCAGTACTCTTAAAATAGGCCCCCTGGAACTTGCTCATCCAATTATACTTGCCCCCTTGGCAAACATAAGCGACCTGCCCTTCAGGCTCATGAGCCGGAGCATGGGATGTCCACTGGCCTTTATTGAGATGATAAGCGTGCATGCTGTGACGCACAATAACCCGAAGACCATGGACCTCATGACAGACCATCCCGATGACAAGCCCCTTGGCATCCAGTTCATCGGCAGGAGGCCTGAGCAGCTTGAAGAAGCATGGGAGGCGGTAAAGCACAAGGGGTATGCGGTAGTGGACCTGAACGCGGCCTGCCCTGTAAAGAAGGTCGCAAGACGAGCCGAAGGCGCCTCGCTCATGCGGGAGCCAAAAGCGCTGCATGATGCTGTAAAGACACTGGTAAAGTGCGCGGACATCCCGGTGACATGCAAAATTCGCTCGGGCTGGAACGCAGACGATATGAACGCGGTGGAAGCTGCCCTTGCTATAGAGGAAGCCGGGGCATCTGCATTGTTCATTCATGGCCGCACACGCGCACAGCAGTACAGCGGATTTGTGGATTACGGTATTATCGCGAAGGTCAAGGAATCTGTGGGTATCCCTGTCATAGGAAGCGGGGACGTGTTCTCAGCAGAGCACGCAAAGCGGATGCTCACAGAGACAGGGTGCGATGGTGTTGCCATGGCAAGGGGGGCTATGGGGAATCCCTGGATCTTCAGCGAGACGATAGATCTCTTGAAAACTGGCATAGTACCTGCGCGGCCTTCACTAAGCGAAATCATAAAAATCATGCGCAAACACCTTGCGCTCATGGTTGATCACTATGGAGGTGAGAGAGCACCATATATCTATCGCAAGCTCTTCATCTGGTACACCAAGGGCTTAAAGAACGTAAAACACCTGAGGATGAAGGCCGTGTTCGCCAAGACAATGGATGAGATGCTTGGCTATATCTCAGAGCTTGAAGCGCAGGGGGAGGAATAGAAAAGGCAAGGATTCCCTTTAAGAAAAGGCTTTCCAGAAACAATAAGCCCACCTGATGCATAAGCCCGGCGGCGCTCGCACACCCGGAAGAAGCAACTGGATGCCGTATGCAATAAACTCCCTGTTACTTCTGTCATTCTTTCTGTAATGCAAGAACCAACCCCCTTATCAGAAGCCTTTGAGGTTATATTTGCATTATAAGGGGGGCGGAATCCTGAGAAACACAACAATTTTTTTCAAGACATACACATCTTACCAATTGAGGCTACCTGCTAAAAGACACTTAAAGAGCATGCGCGGCAAAAAGGCATGCGTGTAAATCTCGTTGTCAAAGTACCTGAACTCCTCCGCTAGTCCCCTGCGTGCAGGCGTAAATGCCTTGCGGCGCGCCCGACCATGAGCATTAGCGTGAGGGGCAGGCCAAGGGCTATCAGCGCGGAGCCCAGCCATACAAGCGGAACGCCAATGCCCCTTTTCACCTCAAGCCAGACCCAGCTCACATGCGGAAGTATCCTGATCTCAAACCCATCAAAGGTTATGTCCTGCTCGGATGTCCCGTCAAAGACCGTCTCATCACCCTTCTCCACCCGGACAAAGTACTTGGGCGAGTCCAGGTCGTACAGTTTTATATTATCCCTGCCCCGCTGAAACATCTTCTCTGGCGCAAGGCGCAAGTACATCCGATACGGAAGCCCTTCGATGCTGATCGAATCCTCCTGCCCCGGAGGCAGCAGCTTTAAATTCACGTTTCCACTAAGGACAAGCTCGCCCTGCTCAAAAAGAACCAGCCCCGGCGCTATCCCGAAATCAAGTAGATGGAAATATGCTCCCAGAAACCGCGTGGGAGGGAAGGCCCCTGTCCTGTGCCTCTGCCCAAGGCCGGAGATGGTGACATGGGGTTCTGATCTGAGCAGGCCAAACTCCCTGTCCGAATCCAGATATTTACCTTTCACATCAACCTCTATCTCCTCCACAACAAAAGTGCTTTCGCCCCAGGATATTGGGAGCTCCTGCCCTTCCTGAACCACGGCAAGATATGCCTTTCCAAACCCTGCCATCGCTACAAATCCCGCAAGAAATACCAGCACGCCCACAGGCAGTACCAGCCACGGGACAATTAGCCATCCCCGCCTGTTGAATCCTCTCATAGCGTACTGCACGAGGGTGCCGGTAAATACGACCAGGGTAAAGACCGACATGAAAAGTACAAAAGGATTGCTGGAGTGCGCGGCAACAAAAGACCCGAAGGCCTCCTCGCCCCAGACAGCAGAAGTTACATAATACAGGGCCCAGAGCCACAGGAGCCAGAACATCCCGCGCGGGGAAAACACAATGCCCATCACTTTCATGGCCCTCCCGGCGCTCATCTGATCCCCTCCTTGCCCTTGCCGCTTGTGACGAAACGCCACTTCCTGGCTATCTCGTCCATCTTGATGATCACGCTGGAGTCCGTTATCTCCACCTCAAGCGGTATTGGGTTACACCCTCCGGGCATGCCCAGGGTATCGAGCGGGATGGGCGTCATGCAGTAAAGGCATACCACTTCTCCCTCGCTTTTTCCATACCCCTCGGGCGGGCATATCTCGCACGCATCAAGAGCCACCGCGAGCTTCCCGTCCGGCTTTCTGATGACAAGCAATATAACCGTATCGCCTTCAAGCGTCACCGAGAACTTGTACAGCCCCCCGTCCATGAGGTCAAAACCGGGGCTGCTCAGATCTATGGACACCACACCCGACACCGGAACCACAGGACGAGGCTCCGGAAGCTCAAGGTCGGTGCCGACGCGCCCGCCGCCTACCGAATACCAGGAGATGAAAACAATAAGCGCAAAGGCCCCCGCCATTACGGAGCGCCGCCTGCGGAAGGCCCGCTCATTTGCACAGTACATCCTGCGCCCGGCCCCTGGTTCCATGCCGTGGGGGATGGTTATGTCCCCTGTGAGCGTCATGTAAAGGTAGCCGAGCATCGGGCCAGCCAGTATCAGAAGCGCCAGTGCCCCGGCAAATGGGTTGCCGAAGAAGAACCCTATGAAGTTCCAGGTGGTGGTCATAAGCAGCGGGTGGTCAGGGACCATGAGATACAGAAGGCTCTGGTGCACGGCGTCGTGCACGAACTTCACGAGGCCCTGCTGTACTGAGGACACAAGGGATATCTCGCTGAAACCTTTTGTGCCGCCGCCAAGGAATTTCACAAGGACCAGAAAGACGAACACCTCGGCAGGGCCGAAATACCTCCGGGCCTCCTTCAGAGGTCTTTTGGCAAGCAGGACGTAAAAAAGCACTCCCATGAAGACAAAGGCAAATGCTCCGGAGAAATAAACACCCGCTGCCTGGTCGGACAACATTGAAAGCTCCCGCACAAAAAGCGAGGCCCCGACTATATCAGGGGAAAAATACAGGGCAGTGGCGATAAACACAGCCGCGGGCTCAAGCGAGAAAAACCCTCCGGGCAGATTGTGGGGCGGGTTGTACATGAGGGCAAGGGCTGCCATGAAGTACAGGAAGAACACATAACCCGTGAGCCTGGACACTGTCTCTCGCGCAGCCATGTCATGGGGCATGAAGAAGCTCAGCACGAACAGGCCAGAGGCCGCCGCCACGCCGAAATAGAAATAGCGCATGAGCCTCGCCCTGTCGTATGCGTGGAAAAAGCTCTTGCACACGTACCATACAAGGCCGAGCTTGAGGGCCTCTTTGGAGCCGATTATGGCAGCGTCAGTTATTAGCTGGTTCATCCTTTACTATCAGACCGTCTTCCATGGTTACCACGCGACCAGCCCACCCTGCAACAAACGGATCGTGGGTCACCATCACTATGGTAAAGTGCTCCTCAGTGTGCAGCCGCTTCAGGAGCTCCAGTATCAGCGTGGTGTTCTCCCTGTCCAGGTTGCCGGTGGGCTCGTCTGCCAGCAATACCTTTGGGCTGTTTATGAGCGCGCGTGCGATACATACCCGTTGCTGCTCCCCGCCGCTTAGCTGCGAGGGCCTGTGCCCGAGCCTGTGGTCCATGCCCACCCTCTGGAGGGCCTCCCGAACCTCGTCCTCATCGGTCATGCTATGGAAATACTGCGCAAGCATCACGTTCTCCACGCTGGTCAGATAAGGCACCAGGTGTGACTGCTGGAACACATAGCCCACGTTCTCGCGCCTGAAACGGGCCATCGGGTCTTCGCCAAGCGCGCAGAGGTCTACCCCGTCCATGGACACGCACCCGCTTGTGGGGCTGTCAAGGCCGCCGATGATATTGAGCATTGTGGACTTCCCAGAGCCTGAGGCCCCCACCACAGCGCACCATTGGCCGCGCTCCACGGCAAAAGACACTCCATTAAGGGCCGTTGCTGTGCCGTACTCCTTGCTCACGTCCTTTATATCGATAAATGCGTTCATTCGCCCCTCAGTATCACGGATGGTTTTAACCTCAGCGCGCCAAGAAGCGGCACAAGCGAGGCAACTACAGATATTACCACGCCAAGGGCCACGCCAAGGGGCAACAGCACCGCGGGCACGATTATAATAGAGCCGAAGGCCCCCTTTGATACGGCCATTGCGGCAAGCGCGCCAAGCAGGTATCCGGCCACGCCTCCCATGACACCGATAGCCGTCCCCTCCGAGACAAAGAACACTCCTATGCCGCGCCTGGTTCCCCCGATGGCCTTCATGAGGCCTATCTCCTTCAAGCGCTCGAGCACCGTGGCGCTCATGGTGCTTGAGAGGCTTATGCTTGCCGTAAGAAGCACCACTATGCTCACAAGCCCCATAAGGAGCTCTATCTTGCCAAGAAAACTCTCCTCAGCCCCTGCCACCTGCCTCAGTGTCTTTACCTCTGCTGTTGGAAGCGCGCGCCTTATGCCGCCTACCACTTCCTCCACGCGGCCTGACTCGGCGCGCACTAAAACAACGCTTACCCTTCCGGGCATCTCCAGAAGCTCCTGCGCATCAGTGAGCCAGAGCATGACAGCCCTGTCCTCCGGGCCTCCCCGCTCCACAAAGCCAACGGGGGAGAACGGCTCTGCTCCAAGAATAAGCTCTCTGCCCGCCTCGAGCTTCAGCACCGCCCGAAGGTCGCTGCCAACTAGGGCCTCGCCAGCACCCTCCGCTGGCAGCCTGCCCTCCTTCTTCCACCCCGATGCCTCGTTGATGTCCATCCCTATTATCTCTATATCCAGACCTTCAGAGCTGGCAGAGCCGACAGAGGCGGCAGAGGCGGCAGATCCGGCCTTTAGAGAGCCGTATAACTGGAAAGTGAACTCGTCAACTCCATGCCCGCCTGCCTGAAGACCCGCAAGAGCGCTTTGGACGGAGCTCTCTGGAAGCCCGTCAGGAGAGGTGACGATGATGTTGGCGCCATAGGCCTTTAGTTCCTGGCCGAGCTTGGCCCTTATGCCGTGAGATATGCCAATGGCGCTGACGACTATGGCCACGGCAATGGTCACGGACAAAGTAGCCACGGCAACCCTTCCCGCACGCTGCGTGAGCGAGCGAAGGAGAAAACGCATGAACCAAGCCCGCCTGCTGACCATCTAATGGACCTCCTTCAAGACCACGGCGGGCTTTACCTTGAGCGCGCGCCTTATGGGCAGCCAGGCCGCAAGGACCGATATGCCAAGGGCGCTTATTATGGAGACAGGAAACAAGATGCCCTTTTGATCGAGCGCGCTGCCGAACACCTCTACACCTATATAGTGCGTCGCTGCAAGGGAGATCAGGTATCCCACCACGCCACCGGCAAGGCCGATGATTAATATCTCCGCCAGAAATATCATGCTTATCCCCATGCGGTCCGCGCCCACCGCCTTCATGAGCGCCACCTCGTCAAGCCGCTTCAGCACAGAGGCCGCAAGGGTCGTGGACATGCCCAATGCCGCTGCCACAAGCGCGGTAATGGTCAGCAGGTATACAAGCACGGTGAGCCTCTCAAGCACCTTGCCCTCGGTCTCCGCCACGCGCCAGATGGGCTTTGCGCGCGAGCCGCTAAATACCTCCTCAAGCTGCTTTGATATGGAGGTCACGTATCCGGTGCAATACCACTTCTCGTACTCCAGCTCGCTCATGGTGTCAGGGTCCTTGTATGCGAATTCGTCCATGGGAGTGGTGAGCGCAGAGACCATTACCCGCGTGAGCGCCCCTTCAAGACCGCTTAAGTCCTGTAACTCGTCCAGGCCAAGCACTAAAAGACCGTCCTCAGCCCCACCGGTGGAAAGGGTGCCGGAAATGCTTAACTCCCTGCCCATAAGCTTTACAGTATCTCCAGGCTTTATGCCGAGTTGCCGGGCCAGCGAGACCCCCACGAGGGCTTCACCAGCGCCGGGGGCGTGCCCGCTCACCTCCCACCAGGGCATCACGGAGGACACGCTCACGTCAAAGGGCTCATCTTCTCCGGGCAGTGTTATGCTCCGGTCAAACCATGCTCCCATCACCTTCTGCCTCGCCTTTTTGGTGGTGGAGCCGGAGCGCCCTATCTCCATTTGGGCCTCAAGCTCCAGAAAGGGCGTGAGCCCGATGATGTTATGGCGCCAGAAGATCGTCTTTGCCTTGGGGATGTCCTCCTCGGAGAGAAACCTCCTTTGGCCGGACAGCGAAGCAAGCCCCTCCACCTTCGGCTCAACGGTTATGTTTGCTCCGAACGAGCGAAGCTCGCGCGCGACCTTGCCCTGCACGTCAAGGGATATGGCGACCAGGGAGGCCGAGACCGCCGTGCCCATGGCAACAGAGAGGAACATGAGCGTCATGGCCTTTATCTGGTTGGTGAAAGACTGTCTTAACAGTATGAATAGCATGCATTTTCATCTTAACACAGGGTGCCTGAACTCTGACAAAATCCCGGCAAAAGCGCGGCTCGTGAGTTCCGCATGAGCTGTGTTAAAATAAACGCCATGATAGCTGTTATTGACTATGGGATGGGAAACCTGCGTAGCGTGGAGAAGGGCTTTGCACACGTGGGCGTTGACGCACGCATTGTGGACAAGGCCCAGGCCCTTGAAGATGCAGAGGGCATCGTTCTGCCCGGCGTTGGAGCATTCCGCGATTGCATGGCTAATCTTGATAAATTCAAGCTCTCAGAGCCCATAGTGGCCAACATCAAAAAAGGCAAACCATTCCTTGGCATCTGCCTGGGGCTACAGCTGCTGTTTACGGAGTCAGGCGAGTTCGGGAACACCAGGGGCCTTGATGTGTTTGCTGGCAACGTGCCCCGCTTCCCCGAAAGCGAGCTCAAAGTCCCCCATATGGGATGGAACAGCATCAACATAAAAAGTAAGGCCCCAATACTTGATGGTATACCTGAGAACAGCTACTTCTACTTCGTACACTCATACTATGTGGCCCCCGAGGACGAGTCCATCATTGCCACCACCACGGACTACGGGGTTGAGTTCACCTCCATGATATGGAAAGACAACGTATTTGCCACACAGTTCCACCCTGAAAAGAGCCAGGCCATCGGGCTAAAGGTGCTCAAGAACTTCGGGGAGTTCGTAAGAAAAAACTAGGGCTTATAATTTATAGATCACCTAAAGGATGCCCTATTTGTTTTAGATAATCAATAATTCCTTTTTCCCTCTCTGAATATTCGCTTGCATACTTATCTAAAAGAA
>SDBV01004259.1_pt1 | contig 20699 bp, 20 predicted proteins | sample 2277081 | NCBI WGS metagenome assembly SDBV01 (sample SAMN10402039, study PRJNA504765) | marine sediment metagenome | isolation source: marine sediment core GS10_PC15, 223 cmbsf | place: Arctic Ocean: Southern Knipovich Ridge | collected 2010 | reverse complement strand
GTACCAGTAGGGTCTTCTGGGATGAATAGGTCCAGTGTGAATCGTAATCCCTTAGACAAAAGTCAACCTCCCTTTAATGTTATTAAAGTGATAAGCCATTTCATCAGCAGTTAGTACTCTGTCGTACATGTAGAAGGAATGGATAATACAGTCTGGATTCGTACCACCTCCAGCGGAGGCAAGCACCATAGGATTTCCGGGCGTGAACGCTCCAGCACCAGTAACTCCAGTGCCTGTTGAGACACCATCTTTGTAGCCAGTAACCACTCCACCAGCATCAATATAGGTGAAGGCGTAACAGACGAAAAGAGACGTACTGACTTTTCGTGGGATAGCCTCTCTGAGTGCTCCATCATGGTAGAAGTCAACACTGTCAGTCCCGTCCCAGTGGAGGGCTAACTCATTAGAAGTAGAACCATTGCTGAAAAGATAACCAGCATCAGCTAGAGTCATAGACTTGATAACGGCTATTATTGTTCCAGTAACAAGCCCAAAGATAGTATCATTGGGAAGGGTGATAGAACCATCTGCCCCGTTGTCAAAGCCATCAGCAACAAAAGCCCCACTACCTAGAGTAACTATACAGGCATGGCGATAGGAGTCAGCAGACCTTATGTTGACTGCTTGCATACTGGGATGCCACATGGGGAGGTAGAGGATACTACCCGCTTGGATAGGGTTGTAGCTCTGTAGGCTTCTGGCACCGCCAAACCTTAACGCTGGGGATGTCCTCATCTTACGCCTGCTCTATAGTTAAGGTTATTTGGTAGTCATCAGTGGCGGTTTCATTGGTAAAGGCATCCCTGGTTACGAGAACTCCGTAGAGGTCTACGTCACCAGATGCACACTCAAAACCAAAAGGAACACCTTTGTCACCTGGAACTAGTTGCGTATCTGAATTACCAGCCCCCAAGGATTCAAGTGCAAAAAAGGAGAGCCTGCCAAGGTAAAACCCCCTGTCGGCATCAGCGGGGCCAGTGTTCACTTTGTTATCGTCAAGTTCGCTGGATGGGGTTTCTTTGAAAAAGAGTAGGTCAAGCCTGTGTGCCTGGGCAGTAGTTTCCACGGTGATCTGAGCCTTTGTGATATAGCCCGCACCCCCAGCACGTTCCACCACATTGGGAAAGTTCCAAGGGATGCCGGTGGTGGCATTGTTGCAGATAACATCATTGACACCATAGTCACCCGAAGCGGCAACCGCTTGAGTCGTACTGGCTTCCTTCAAGACCCCTATCACTCTTTGGTGCCCAGCACCATCTACAGAAATGGGGTGGTGAATCCTATCTGCATCCCGCCCGTAGGCGTTTCGACCAGTTGGCAGAACTTGGTCTGTGTTTCCTACACCACTAAGTGCTCCCATGTTATCCTCCTTCGGCTATTGCCGCTCTGATTGCCTTGGCTCTCTGGCCCTTGGGTGTGCTATAAGCCAGATCGGTAAAGGCCTGTAACTGGGCCTGGACCTCTCTCTGTGGCCCCTTCTTCAACCGGGCCTTCTCTTTCTCTATGGCTCCCTGTGCGATGTAGTCCACCTCATCCTGCTCCATACACCCATCGCTGGGTATATAAACTTCCATGCCCCCGGTCTCTTCCCGAGTGACTATCCTTCCAGGAGACCCGGAGCCATATCGTAGTCTCTCCCTGTTCACAAACTGGAGGGCCGGTAATGATATCAAACGGTGCCCAATATCACCACAGGTAAGGCACCTGGACGGCCTGTCGTATTCCTCTACGGGCCTGTAAGCCTCGTAGGGGCCGTGTATGGTGCAAATGTACTGATATATGGGCATTAGGATGCCACCACCGTTTCCTCTACCTTCCCGGACTCGGTATCTCCTGCGGGTTTGATGGGCTCGGTTCCAGGCAGGTTCTCCGAGTTGAGTTTCAGCAGCCAGGAGTTGGTCGGGGGGTTCATCTCCAGCAGATACTTCTCGGGCTCCACATCGAGTTCCTTGAGGGCCACATTGACCATCCCAGCCACTTTGCCCTCTTCCAGCTTCAGCAGTTCCCTGAGTACCTGGATGGTGGTGATTACCCCCGTGAGAGCCTCTTTGGTTTCCTTTTTCATCACATCGGCTACGTTCATCTTGCCTCCCTCTATGTATATGTTCCAGTATCCCCACCTCTTATAGAAGGTGTGGGCATTCTCCTGATTCATCATCGCGGCTTCGACCGTGCTTGAACCACGGGTCAACCGAGGGCTGTGGATTCCGGATCCCTGCCCACAATACATGACCTTCCAGCCCTTGCTCTTGACCACAAAGCAGTTGTCGATATCGTCCCAACCAACATGGCCGTTGAATACGCCCTCATCAAGATTTCCTTCAATAGCCTGCTTTCGGTGCATGGCAAAGGCCCACTGGACCGCCTCCGCTTCCCATATCCCGTTAGCACGGTGGCCAGCCGCATCCCGAGCGTAGTCCGTGGGCAGACAGCCCTTGAAGGTGATACCGGCACTCTCGATAAGCCCGTTGGGGAAGATGCACTTGAACCCGATGGTGCCTATAAGGGGGTCATTCTTCAGGAGTTGGAGGGCCGTGGTCTCCCAATCAGGCTCCACAGTCACGGAGTTCATGGCGGTAACAAAGACATCGGTGCGGGTATTCTTGAGGGCTACGTTGAAGAAGGTGTTGCCACACTTGTAGGGGATGTTGGAGTGGCAGTAGGTGATATTGGTGCGCTCTTTTTGGAGGTTCCTGATATACTGTTCGGTCAAACCATTGTCGCTGATAGGTGCATCATTGCAGATAATCAGATGGAAGGGAACGTGGGTAAATTGATAGATGGAATTGATACAGGCAATGGTAAGATGAAGATTGCCGTGGACAGGCACCATGATGTCTAGCGTGGGGTTTTTGTGTGTAGATGGGTAGACATCCACATCGTAATGGTCATCATGTATTGGGGTAAGAGGGGGGACAACTTTCACCGCCCCCCCTCTTATTACTACGCTCATGTTTCTCCCTTTTATTTTTAAGGCAACTGGAGACCCATACGGGCGAGAGTTGCCTGCTCGGTTAGGCTATGTTGTAGGCCACCAGACCGTACTCGGTGTCATCCGAGACCGCCTGCACCTGTCCGAGGGGCTGCAACTGATCCGGTGCAATCGTTGAGGCCGCAACCCCTATGGGGCCGAGGCTTCCAGCAACAGCCGTGGCCGCAATCGCCGGGTCACCAATGACCACCGCAGTACCTGCCGCCAGGTAGGTTCCGAGCCCCTTGGTCAGGAGCCAGCAGAAAAAGCCTGCGCTTACCGCTGCAACCGGAACCCCAACGATTGGCCCCACCGGGGACGCACCTGTTGGCCGGGTCAGCACTTCCTTATACAGGTTGCGCCTCAGACCCACCAGGGAACTCGTTGTGAGGGCCTCGATCAGCCCATCCGTGGGCTCCAGGATAACGGTACTGGTGGACCCCGTGGCCGCTGAGTTGTTGCTCACGATGCGGTACTGGTATCCCTCACCATCGGCGTCCCGCACGAACATATTGCCGTCCGCATAGTAGTTGGTGGCAATAGCCGTGGTCCCACCCGCTAGCAGGATAACCTCGGTGACTCCTATGGTCTGCGCCGTGCCCGCCAGTTGGTCGGCGGTGCCACACCCATGGTCAGGAATGACCGAGCCTGCCGTGACAGGCTTACCGGGGGCGAGGACGGCGCTTGTCTGTGCCTGGGCAAGTCGATACTCACTCCCATCAGGGAGCTTCATCATCTGCCCCAGAGGCAGCCCACCGATCTTGGCTGACTGAGCTACCTTTTCGTCTCCATATGTTCCGTAGATCACTGCCGGGAAACTTCCCATTGTGAGCTACCTCCTTTACTTAGCTTGATTTCAGTTTTGCCAGGGTACTGTCCTTCTCCCAACCCTACGCCGCGACTTTGGCCTTCTCTTTGAGGGCCTTGTTCGCCTCTTGCAGTTGGCGTATTTCTGCATAGAGGGCTTCCTTTCCGTCATCGGTGTTATCCGATTCGATGGGAGTTCCATCGGGGGGCTCAAGACGAAAACCCTTGCCAAGGTAGAGTTCCTTACCATAGATATCACAGGGTAACGGTAGGGTCTCTATCCAGATGGTTTCCCCCTTTCGAATAATCGGCCTCCAGTAGACACTGGTCTGCCGTTTCTTCAATTTAGGGATAGCCTGTATTGAAAGCGTTGTCATCTTTCCTCCCTAATTGGTCCTCAAGTTCCCGTATCCGCTTCTCAGCCAAGTCCAATCGGGTCCTGGTCGAGTGCTGTTTGCGCTGTATTGCCACAAGGTTTTCAGGGCGGTTATCGTCTTTGATGCCGTTGAGGTGGTGAACGATAGGCCCTCTGGAAGGTACTGCCCATGAGCCTTTTCCCAAACAAGTTGGTGCTCCGCAACATAGATGCCATTACAGTTCTTGGCTCTCGGATGCTCGGGCATATAGATGTAGACATACCCGTAAACACCTGTGCGTCTGCCACCTTTCCACTTGCTACCTCGTTCGCCTTTGAAGCGACAAGACATACACCTTCTATTAGGAGTATTGTAGCAGGTCGGACTTTATCAATCAACTTCTTATACGGCATTATGCTAGGCTCCGTTCAGTCTGTTGGGGCTATAGAGGTAAAAAGCATTCCGCGCCCGTAGGTCCCGTCTTCCTCCACCATGGAGTAGTCAGCGACCACACCGATCTCCCAGCCCCGCAAGGAGGGGTCATACTCCAGCCAGTTCTCAGGCTCCCATCCAACCAGGTAGATGAAAGTCATCGGGGAGAATATGGCTCCATGGGAGGCACTACCCGAGACGATGTTACCATCGCCAAAGATATTGACTCCGTAGAGCTTCTCCTGGCCCCTCCAATAGTTCTGCAACAGGGGCAGGGAGAGTTGGTCCGGGAAGGCCAGCGTGGCCGTGGGTACGGTGAGCTGGTCCACCAGGGCGGTCAGGTGATGGGGATGGAACACCCCCACATAGGGCTGAGGCACCGGCTCCGACTGGCCCATGAGCTGTCCGATGGCAGCCGCTATGGAACCGATGGCCAGCACGCTAGAGGCTGTACCCACAATGGTGTCAATGCCGGAGAACAGAGAAACGCCATCGGTGTCGATCTTCCGCCCTATCATGTTACCCACGATGATACCGGCAGCGGTGAAGGCGTCCTCCTTGAGCTGGTTCCTCAATTTCTTGGTGACGATGACCTTGGCTCCGGCCTCATCCGTAGTGTGGGTCGTGCCGGTGATGGTTATGGCCGTCTCGTTGGTCATGTCAATCCCGTCCGTCAGGTCCTGAGCAGCTCCCCCCGAAGCGAACTTCGGAATGAACTTGCTCTTCTCGCCGGGACCGAGGACCATCCGGGTGAATACGTTGGTGGCAACCGCTACACGCTCAAACGTATAACGGGCCGTGGCCACCATCGCAATCTGTCCGTTGGTAAGGTCTGATGCGGTTGTAGGCATCTACTACCCCTTTCCGGGATGGGCTCCTATGGCTTTCATCTGCTTTTCGTACTCAACGTTGCTGATGAGCCCCTTCCCAAATCTGTCCATGATTTCGATTTTGGTCTGGGAAGATCCTCCGGCTGTCCTGCCGGAATCGGGGTTCAGGTTTTGCTCAACAGTTACCTTATTTAAGGTGCTGGCCGCAACCTCTATGGATTCAGTCGTTCCATCCGTGAGCTTGGCCAACTTAACCAGGTCTGCCGGTTTGACACCCAGGCGCCTTGCAACCTCTTTGGCCCTGTCCTCTACGCCTGCCTTGGTCTCTTCGGCCTCAAACTCTGCGTTTCTGGTATTGGCCTCCTCCAGTTCGGTATTCTTTGTCTCCAATTCGGCCTTCAGCCGCCTTGCCTCCTGCCGTGCCTTGAGTAAGCTGGTGCCCTCGGGGTCGTCCCTTACAGCCTCCGCAGCCGCCTCATCCTGTTCCCGTTGCATAGTCTCCACCCGCGTCTGAGCAGCCGTAGCAGCCTTCAGTGCCTTATTTGCCTCGGCCTTCTGTCTCCCCACATCGGCATTCACCTTTGTGGTTGCGTCCAGTACGGCCTTTTTTACCGCCGCATCATGCTCTTCTCGGGTTAGAGTCTCTGGAGTTTCCTCTTCAGCAGTAGCGAGTGCTACGTCACCCTGCTCCTGAGTTCCGTCCGTATCCATACAATTCCCTCCCTTTCAGTCAATAAAAAAAGCCACCCCTACGGATGACTCGCATCTCATAAAGGTGGCTAACTCGTAGCTCTTTTGCTATTTAATTCTTAAAGTGCTTCGGTGGTACTAGGGATTTGCACCCCAGAATGGTTCCTTTATAGCGGAGCTACCGCTAGTAGTCTTAGCCGCTTGCGCCAACGGCAGGAACCCTGTAATCTCAGTATGTCTACCTTTTCCACCACACCACCATTTCTAAGATTCTACCACCACTTTTTCCGTTTTGTCAACTTTGAAGATATTAACGTGCTTACAATTAGAGCGCCAGCACTTGATGACAGCCCTACCCAGGACGTATTCACCGATGACCGTCCTACACTTATCGCACCTGAGCCTGCCTTCACTGTCTATCAAGTTACCGGCACCCTCATTCGCTGATGATAGTAACGCCTCTTATTTTCACGAGAGCACATTCTGCATTGCCTGCCTCCCCCATCTATCCTGATATATGTGTTCTCATCTGAGAAGGGGTGACCATTAACACAAGAGGTTTTTCGTGAATTATATGCAGATTGAGAGTTACCGCGCAAAGTGTTGACTTTATGCGAGACAGCCTCTAGGTGACTGGGGTTGACACACCGTCGGTTTCGACATATGTGGTGTATTTGTAACCCTTCCGGTATTTTGCCATTATGCAACTCATAAGAGAATCTATGGGCATAAATCGAGTAATATTGAACTCTTAATAAGCCATAACCTACACCATTATCGCACCCAGTCCATTCCCAACAGCCGCTGTTAAGTTTCTTGATTTTTGACCAAAAACGCTCTTGGGGGGCAATATACATTCTTATACACCGCTCTCTACGGGAACTCTCATGCGTTGGTGGCAATGCACACACCCTATCCCCAGGAAGAAGGGCTTGGCTTGGATATGTTCGTGATAGGTCGAGACCTCACCACAATAGGGGCAGGTGGCTTCCAGGATAGAAAGGTGCCCGTTAGGGCTAACCTCAACGTGAGGGGACTGCTTCACAAAGAGCCATGCCTGTTCCATGTGCATGGTCAGGTTCATAAGGTCTTGGAACGTCTTATCGGGTATCTGGGTCAGGTTAGTCACTTTCTTGTCTATGTTCTCGTAAAACCATTTCTTGGACTCATACTTGGATGGGTCGAATATGGCACTACCCGGATAGGGCATCAGAGTGGCAAGGAACACGAAGTTGCCCTGGCAATGCTCCAGCCAGAACCGTAAGGACTCGGCCCAGGTTTCCTCGGTCTCTGCCGGGTCTCCAAAGATTAAGTTACCCCCAAAGCCTAGCTTCGCTTCCTTCGCCAGCTCCATCGCCTCGATGACCTGGGGTATCTTGATCTTCTTCTTCATGCTCTTTATGACCGTGGGGCTTGCGCTCTCAAGCCCGTAACTGAAGAAGAAGCAACCAGCTTTCTTGGCCAGTTTCAAGGTCTCTAGGTCGAACTTTGCGGAGGCATGGGTCTGGAACATCCAATCAAAGTCCCACCCGTGCTCTGCCCTGCCCACGAGAACAGCATCACAAAACTCTCGCATTCTCGACTTGTCCACTGCAAACAGTTCATCGAGGATGATGAGTATATTGAAATTGTATTTATCATAGGACTGCCTTATCTCCTCCATGATGTCGTCGATTGACCGGACCCGATACTTCGCCGCTCTGCGCCCATGAATACAGAAGGTACAGGAGAACGGACACCCCCGCGAGGCTACGATGTTAAAGGGCCTCGGGTCGGGCCGGGAATAGCGATACAGAAGCCGTGTGGCCATTGAGTAGTTATCCATCATATCCTGTACGCCAAAGGGCTCATAATCTGGGAAGGGTAGCTCGTCCAGATTCTCGGGCGGGATGGCTCTGATGATGCCCCCAGGCCCCCCCCGTTCCAGTAGGTCAACAAAGGCGTGTTCGGCCTCACCGATAATAGCATAGTCCGGCTTGAGCAGGTCGAAAATATCATCTGCGTCATTGGTGACTATCTGGCCCCCCAACACGATGGGGATTTGTAGTTTCAACGACCTGATGATGTTGATGGCGTCCTGGAGGAAGGCATAGTCAGTGCAGAGACCCCCAAGCCCAACCATGTCGGGCTTGGTCTCAGCCAACTTCCGGGTCAGCACATCCTGGAGCATCACCTTGGCGGAGGGGTATCCACCTATGTTGTTGGGATTAAGACCCACAACATCATGGCCAGCCTGTTTCAATGCGGCAGCGATGTACGCAAAGCCGCTAGGAAAGTCGCTCACCGAGAGCGGGTTTGGTTGGCCACTAGAGTATCCAAATGTGGGCGGGACTAATAATACCTTCAATATCCCTCCCTAATCAAGTTTTACCCAATCGTATTGTCGTACACCTTGCGCGTGGAGCCTTGCAGCCAAATCATTGGTGGCACGAGAAAGCATGTCCGCTAATTTAAGCCTTTCCAAACCTATAAAGAGAAACCAAAGTTGATTCTCGTTAACAGGAATATCTTCTATAGGTTCAAGTATCTCGGCTGCTTCAATATCATACTTTCCCATCTCTCTCCTATCTTAAACCTCTTGTTCTACGGCGCCCACCAACCGGAGCAGCGGGCTTTGCGCGTTCCGCCCAAATACCTACCCGGACACCCTCTGCGTCAAACAACGGGTTGGCAAGTCGTAGCTTCTTATTGGCTTTCCTCGCCGCAGACCTCTCATTATCGGGAACATCCAAGAGATAATGCTTATTGAAGAAGTCCTCAAACTCCTTGCTGGGCACCTTGGAGAAATCCTTGGGGTCTCTGCCCAGTAACTTGAGCCAAACATCCCTGTAGTAGTTCGGGTGTTCCATGAGATAACGGTCATCGGTAAAGAACAGGCTGTCCTCGGGGGCTTTACCCTTCTCTATGATGAGGGCGTAGTCGGCAAAGTTCTCTATGAACGGCTCCGGCACGTCTCTCTCCCATGCCTCCTGCACCCTGCGGGCACGGGCAAACTTTGGATTCGCCAGTAAGAATTGTTTGCGGGCAATCTCCCTTACATCGGGGTCAGGCTCGTAGAACTCAGTTCCTCTCTCACCGAAGCTGCTGTGGTGGTCAAAGTCATCCTGCCATTTGACCGAAATTCTCAAAGACTCAATAGGGTCATCTCTCAGGTCGGCATACCAATCACCTGGGAAGTCGGGGTTTTCAATCCTCCCCCTAGCAGCCCAATACTTCTCGTGCTCTTTAAGGAACAACTCCTGTTCCATCCCTTTCCTATCAAAGGTTCGGAAGGTGACATGGTTCGTAATCAGGTCAAGCCCTTCCCGGTCGAGCAGTAACCTGTAACCATCCCGCCTATAAAAGGCTTCCTCGAACTTGGGGTTGGCATCAAACATGGCATCCCTGTCACGCTTTATGAGTTCGTCCCGCTTATCTTCATCAACTACAAGCCTATGCTTACCCGGAATAGCATTGAACTTATCAAATTGCTCTTCCCATTTCTCGGAGATTTCGTCGAACTTCACGTTGGGGATACCAGAGAAGTCTATGGCGGTGATGGCCTTATTACCCATAACCTTCTTATCCAAGAGCAGCCGGTAGAGGTCACGATTCTCTCTGAGGAACCGTTCACCCCTGAATCCCTTGGTAGGCAGGAGTTTGTAGTCTACATAATCCTCGAACACACCAGTCGTGAGTGCTTGTATATATATATTCTCAACCTCTCTAAACCCCTCAAGAACCTTATCGTAGAATTGTGTGAGTTGCATATCGCCATCTGCAATAGCTGTATTCCTCGCACCAGTATCAAGGGCTATATCTAGTTGAATTATATGTAGAGCTTCTACAATTTGGGCACGAGGAAGCCTTCCGCCAATGATAGCATCCAGGGCAGAAGCCATTTTTTTATAATTGTTAGTCCACGTTCGATTCCACTCTACATCAATCCCCAGGTCGGCAAAGATTTCATGTAGGTCTTTCCCCTTAAATACTGTAGGCACACCATCAACCGGAATCGTGTAAGTTAAATCCGCTGGCGGCCTAACCACAATCATAAACTCTTTAGCAGCTTCCTTTAAACCTTCAATTCCGACCGGGCTAAGGCCTAATCCGTAAGCATCACGCTCTCGACGCTTACGGGCATACGTCGTAGGATTACCCTTGACATCAAGCAAAAAGGCCTTACGCTCCTCTGTGGTCTTTAAACTATCATACTTCTCATCATCTTCTCGGTGAGCAACATCTATGCGCCAGATGGGAATCCTCTTTGCGTCTACAGGTTTACGGAAGAAGTTCTTATCTATATTCTTTGTGTCAGTCCTGAACTTCTCAAGGCCACTGTTATCATCAAACCGCGCCAGCATAGCCTCAGCGCTGTTGGGGCTGAACTCATCCTGTATATTACCTTGCTTAACATAGGCCTCAACCAGACCACGCTTTATATCCCGGTCCCAGCCAAAGGCTTCCTTCCTTCGGTTGTCATCCACCCACTCTGGATGCTTATCCCTGAAAGTCTGTACAGCAGCGGCGTCATCTTTGTCCACCCTATCATAGGCATCATCCACGGCCCGCCATTTAGCCGTTAGGCGGAGTACAGAGATATTGGGGTCATCGGGGCCTTCCCACTGGTCAAGTTTGATCCCCGCCTCCAGCAACTCGGGGTTATCGTGCATGAAGATAATGGCCTCGGCACTGTTATGGCTGGTGTTCCTTGCGATAGCCTCACGCTGTAGATAAAGGGGTATCAGGTTTTCCCCAAAGCCCCGGTTATGAGCATCCCTAGTTTTATCGGCCTCCCAGAAGCCGGGGTTCTCACGATAGGTTCCCTCAAGGTCGAACTCCAGCATGATGCGTTTCTTCTCTTCGGGCCTCAGTTCGTCCCATTCCTCTTGAGAGAAGCCTTCCAGAGGCGGAAGTGCGTTGAGGTTCTTGTCAGTCATAAGGTCAAAGGCATCTTTGGCATCGTCCAACTGGCGGTAAACATCATCCCATTCTAGTTTGATACGCGCCGCTTCGCCCTCAATGGGCTTCTGATTGTAGAACTTCCCAGTCAGAACCTTATCCACCTCGGGATTCTCGAACCGAAATACCTTCCGGTCCCTGGCCGCAACATCATACCAGCCCGAATCACTGAGCGTCTTCTGATCCTTATTGAACTCTCCCATCAGGGGTCCCCACTCGGTAATGCCGGTCTCCCGGTCTACAAAACCCGCCTGTTCGGGGGTCCAGCCCTCCCTCAGCCCGGCCTCAAGTGCGTTCACCTTTTCCCAGTCGATTACCCCAGAAGGACGCTTGGCCTTTTCAAAGATGTTATAGTATTCCACAAGGGCTCTGTCATTGGGGTTGTCTGGTAATTCACCAGTATCCTCAAAGAGATTAAAGTCTCGATTTACTTGAGACTTTCGGCTTGCTATATCCCTTTTCAGGCGGCTCACTTCATCCCGGAAGGTGCGTGCCAGCCCAAAGGCCTCTGTCCTATCCTTATTCAGAAGCTCAGTTACCAACTCGCCCACAAGGGACTCACCCCGGACCAATCGCTCTTGGTCCAGCCGGTCGAGTTCGGCAAAGCCCTTTGCACCAGGATAGTTACGTTCAACCGCCGCATCACCTCGAAGTCCCAACTCTGTTTGAAGGGTTTTGTTTTTTTCAAGTTCTTGCCTTTGATTCCGCTCCAGGTCACTCCATGACTTCACCGGAGACCCGTCAGCCTTCACGAGGTTGGCGTCACGGGCGAACTGGTCCAACAGGTCTCTAGTTTTGATGGCCCGGACGTTAAGGCCCGTTGCCTGAATGAGACTACCTATATTCCCTATTCGACCCTCTGCCTCGGGGACTATCTCCTTGATGGGAGGGAACTGTGTCCTTGCCACTTCGACAAGATTACCAGCCCCTATGGGTGCGAACAGGTCCATTGCGGCCTGTCTCGCCCTGTCGGGAAGATCGGTCAACTCACGACCCCAGAAGTCTTTACCCTGTATCTGATTCATCACGGCTCTGGGTAGTACATTAACACGGGAAGTGAAGGCACCAGCGGGGTCAAGAATCCACCGCATCCATGTATCCAACTGCCCCATAAGGTCAAGGTAAATTGGTTGCCCCCCTCTACCGTTCCAGGGGAGCCTCGGCGAAAGGAACTTGTCGCTATAGGCAACTCCTCCAGGCAGGGAGGAATAAGGGCTACCGAACTGGACGGGGACATACCTATCCTCGGGCAACGGGTCACCTTCGGAGATGAGGTTAATGACATTCGCTGCAATGATGAGTGTATATATGGTAGACAGGCTAAACTCCCGCCAATAGGTGGCATTGGGGCCTTTAATGGTACTAGCCGCCTGCTTGAGTAGAGACTCCGACTCATTGAAGCTAAAGAAGAAGGCTCGGCCCACCGCTCTTACCGCTGGCTGTTGGAGAACACTCTGCCATACCGGGAGGGTGCTGAACTGTTTATTAACCTCCACGGCGGCAGACCCAGCTATCTGTTCCTTGGTCCAATCAGGATGTGACCTTCGGATTCTGGGGATGATGACATGTTCCAAGGCAAAGGCCTGGGATTCCCGATAGACACCTTCAAACAATCCGGTCTCAAAGAACTTGGCAGCGGAGTCCAATCGCCTAGTTACAGGGTCGGTGGCCTTGGTGATCTTGGCCGTGGCCTTCCTGAAGTTGGAAACCTCAAGACCCTCTTCTTGAGCTTCCTTGACAATATTCTCCAGTTCCTCGGAGACGCTACGCTTTATCAGGGATTCGTCCACTCCCAACTCCCAGCCAGCATCAGCCACATCCCTGAGAGAAATTTCAAAGTCCTTATATAGGGAATCACCAGACAGTATGCGGGTCTCCAGATTGCCCCGGATGGACTCACTGAAGGCCGAAGCACTGATACGAGCGGCCATCGAAGGGAACCTTGCTGGGGCCCCGTGCCTGATACCTTCGGGCGTATTAGCAACAATGGCACCCCTGGTCAGGAAGTCAACGTGCTGGAACAGGGAGGCGAAGAGCTTTGCCCGCTTGGTGACTGCACCAAATGCTGTGACCGCCTTGAAGATATCCACGCCCGCAACCCGGAACTCCACCGGGGCCCCATAGGTACTTTCCAAAACATCCGCCACACTATCAGGCACGGCTATCTTGGGTGTAATATGAGCCGCTCCATCTGCCGCAACGTAGGGCTTACCCTCGAAGGCCGGTCCCACTCTGGGCACCCTCCAACCCTTCCGGGGGGCATCACGCTCATTTATTGCCTTGGAGAACATCTTGAGCGTATCTATCAGTTTTTGCCCTTCCCTATACTCGTTTCCAGCCATCACCCGAAGGGCTACCATATCGTAGGGATTCCAAGACACGGGCTCCCATCCGGCATCCACCATCTCGGTAAAGGTCGCATCCACACGAGGTTTCAGAAATCCCGGCTTGGCCCCCAACTTCTGCTTTCCCAAATTCCGGGGCGGCTTCCAGCCACGGGGGAAGTAGTCGGGGTGTGCCATCATCACCCTGGAGAACTCGGGGTCAAAAATAAACATATCAGAAGCTTCTTTGTCCAAAATAGTCTTCAAGTCATTAAAAACATCCTGGAATTTGGCGGGCACCTTGCCCTCGCCATGAAGGGCTTGAAACAGTCCAAAACTATCCTCTTTGGTAAGTCTCTGGGTTCTACCCACGGTTTCGCCCACGCCCTGATCCTTGAGGATTTTGTTACCCTTTCTCCATCTCACTATAGTCTGAGTAGCCAGTCGCTTCCTTCTACCGGCCCAAACACGTTCAGCAGCCCGAGCAGAATCCTCACCCGGTATAATATTGTTAACCATATCGTAGAGAGCGTTCTCGGGATTCTGGCCACCAGCCCCAATATGCCCGGTCGAGCCCGGAGGGATGTTCGGAGGCGGAAGGCCAGCAGCAGCGGACTCGGCATTAAACGAATCCTCGCCAGCCTTTGATATATCGCCCTTGGGGACCTTCCCAGCGTCCTCATCGGCCTGTGTGGTGGGTTCCTGAGCCTCATTGCTGACAATGAAGGCGGCCTGTTTGGCGGCCTGCACATCCACCTCTGGCGCTACTTTAGGGGCGGGCTTGGGTTTAGGTTTGGGGGCGGCCTTCGGGGCCGGGGCCACTTCTGGTGCCTCAGCCACCGCAGGGGCCGCCTCCCCAGCCGCTACTGCCACATCCAAATCTCTCTGGGCGGCCTTAACAACCTCATCAGCCTCAATTAGCAAATCAGGTTCACTTGTAGTTCGTCTTATTTCCTCGGCTATTTCAAGAGCAGCACGGGCTTCTTGTTCGGCAGTTATTTCAGGAGCCACAGGTACCTCAGGGGAAATAGCTTCGCCGGGGGCAGGTACAACAGCCTCTTCAGATACGGCGGGTGCCTCAGGGACCGCTTCTGGTACCGCTGCCTCTACCGCCTCAACAGGGGTCTCAAGCGCCTCCACGAGCTCAGCACGTTCCCGCTCGGTAAGTTCGATCCCAGCGGTTGGGGCAATCTCCTCACGCATCTTCTCGAAAGTGTTCTCCCAGACGATTTTATCCACTTCGTCCTTGGGTTTGATTTCCTTTTCGTACTCGTCTATCTTGGCTTCCTCGACAATAGCCTCAACACTCTGTTCCAAATCAGGAAACTGTTCGGCTACAACATCCAAGGCTAGGGTATCTGCCACCAACGGGTCTTCCACCTGGGCAACAAAGTCCTTTAGGGCCTCATTATAAGCCGCCTTTTGCTCAGGGGTCATGGCATCCTTGGTCCTGTTGGTAATCCGTATGAACACGTCACCACCGGCACCCATGCTTATCCCCATCATGGAGCCGATAGACACAGACAGTTTCATCTCGGCATCCCACTCTATCTTCTCACCCAGAGCCATACGCTGGATTATCTCTTGGTAAGCTTCCTCACCACCTTCGGTGACTCCGGTGAAGACCAACTTCCCGCCCACTGTAGCAGTCCTCACAAGACCACGAGAAGCAAGTTTACCAAGAATACGAGATGGGGAAGGCGCGAAGGCAATGGCCAACTGAGCAGCATCCACGCCAGCCAGTTTGAGGTTATTCAGGAACACCTTGTCAGCGGCCTCACGGGCCTCCTGAATGGTCATACCTTTCCCAAGGGCCTCATCGTATGTACCACCGGCCTCCAGAGCCGCCTCCATGGGTCTAGCGATGGCTGATGCACCCAGAGAACGGACTATGACATTGGAGTAGGCTCCCAGCCTTATACCCAAACCGACAGCCCCAGCAGCAGCGCCGGCAGAGCCAAGAACCATGGCCGGGACTAAAGATAGGGTGAATGGGAGCGTCCTGACGACGGTTGTGGCATAGAACCGGGGATTATAGAGATGAGACCATTTGAACTCGCCCAGTGTATCGGGGGGAGCCTGGGCTTGGAGGAAGCCCCCAAACTCCCCGAGCTTCTTACCTATACCCTCTGCACCAAGCCATTTGGTCGCCCCCCCGGCAGTGGCTATCAGGTCTCCGGTTCCGGCTGTGAAGAACTTCCAGGTATCCCCAAGTTTATAACGCCCAGGCTCGAACTGGAGCGTCTTTGTGTTATAGAAGCCAATCTCCCGGCCCTGCTCGTCCAGTACGGTGTTATCTCGCTCGATGGTGACAACTCGCCTCACGCCCTCAATCTCCAGAGTCAGTTTCTTGGTCTTGAAGATGTCGTTGATTTCGGGCCATGTGAAACCCATGAGTAGCAAAAGGTCGCCCTTAGCCTTGGTCTGCCCGCCTTTTTGCAAACGATCAAAGAATAGTTGCCGGTTGTTAGTTAAAAGGTCAATGAACTCATCCACGGAAGTATTGGGAAATATCTGAGGGATGAGTATTTCTAACTGGGTAGGTTCATACAGTTCCGCGATCTCAGCATCATCAAGTTCAAAAAAGGTCTTGAGAAGCACGTCCGCGTCATCAGAGCGACCCATCTCAACCAATGTCTGGATAAAGAGTCGCGGGTCATCCCGAGCCGTTTCAAAGATAACCTCGCCAACACTCAGTCCCCCAAAACCTTCGGCTCCAGGGAATAATGCACCCGTAGATTCCTGTATGTCCTCCACGGTAAAGTCGGTCCCCGGAATCTTGGGCTCTGTTCCAAACGTCTCAGCCGCCACAATCTGAGTTCCCCTGATTCTAGCCCTCTGACCAAAGGTTTCAGTGGGTTCTCGCCCTTCTTCGGCTGTGGTTGAAGGTGCAAGACCTGTCCGCCTCGCCTCAGCCTCTGCGAGACTACCACTGACCCCGAAGGTTCTTGTGGATGGCAAATCAATGGCCTCTACCTCGGGAAAAGGTATGGTCTCTTCGGGATTGCCAATCTCGATATGCTCCGCATTGGCCTGTCGCCTACGGCGCCTCTCTTCCTCGGTAAGGGACGGTGGGGTTACTTTAGCGGTTCGCTGTACCATTGCCCTTCCTGCCAAAGAGGTTTCTCACCTTTGGGAGTATACGCCTGATGCCCGTCTTGGACCTGAGTACGTTCCTGATGCTTTCCCGGTGTTTCTGGATGGTGAACTTGTCATCTGCCATTATGCCGCCGCTCCTTCCGGTGTTTCAACACTCGGGGGTCTCGCTATCACTTGGGTCGGTTCGTCGGGGGGAATGGGTTTGGGCTGTTGGGCAGTCTCGCCCGCAAGGGCCGCCTGTAAGGTCACACCCATCTCGGCGGACATTATCTCGGCCTCAAGCAGGGACTCCTCAGTGTCCCTGTCCACCAAGGCCCGAATGGTCCTGTTCATCCTTATGACGGGGCTCAGGTCAGCGGCCCCCTCAATCAGAAGTTGCTCTTCCTCAGCGGCGGGGTCCTGGAGGTTCAGGATATTCTCTCTTTTGAACTTCCTGGATACGTCACTACCGGCAGCGGCAGCTATGGAGAAGAGACCCGCATCGGTGGTGGGAGACTTGGAGAAATACTTATACTGGATGTCGTATTCCCCTTTAAGGTTCTCCGTGGGGAAGGAACGCCTGTGACCCGGGACACCAATCTCGATACTCCCGCCCATCTGTAGAGCTTGCCTTATCACCATCTCGGCTGTGGCACGATTCAACAGTTCCTTGGCCGCCAGCCGGGGAATGAAGACTGTATCCCTGTTCTCCCCAATGGCCATGAGGGCCACGGCGCTGAAAGGTTGCGTCACGTTCCCAATGTCGATATCAGTGAAGCTCCCCTCCTGAAAGGCCTTCTCCAATATGTTGAACATCATCTGGGCGGCATTGCGGGCCTCACCCATTCTTATAGGGTCGAGTTTACCCTGTCCTACAGATATCACATCCCCCAATTCCGGGGGGTCCGGGGGTTCGTCTTGGGGGGAGCCCTGTGGATTCTGGAATTGCAGGGCGGCTTTAATCTCGTTCATATTCAGGGTATGAAGAATCGAGGCCAGCCGGTTGAGTTCGGGCACAATCTGGCGAATCATAAAGAAGATGCTCTCGCCGTCATGCACATGCCAGTCCCGGTCAAGGAGCATCCGCCCATATCCAAGGTAAACTATCTGTTGGACCACCGGGGTATAACCATAGGTGTGTGACGGTTCCATGATGAGTGTCCCATTTATCCAGACTTTGTTCTGCTCTTCATCCCAAGCATCCAGGACAAAGCACTCGAAATTACCCTTTTGGTCAACAAGGTTGCCGTCACCAGCAACTTTATCAAGGGCTTCTTTTCCATACTCAGACACAATCTCATCCGCAAAGCGTCGGGTTTCATAGGCACCCCACAACAGACCCGTTTCCCCCTGCTCAGAGTAAACATAGCGCCCGTCCCAAGGCTGGATATCGGGAATGTAAACACCATCCTTCATCCGGGTCACAATTCGCCTTGCGGTTCTGCCTCGGATGGCAAACTGGGTATCGGCAAACTGGTTGAGTAATGCTTGCCCCTTCAATATCAATCGCCTGTCGGCAGAATCCATAACGGCCTTGAGGAAAGCTTCCACCTCTTCCCGATTGAACTCATTATCATCACTCTCCACCACGATCTGCTGTTGGGCATTATTGAGGGATGCAATGACATTGGCGGCAAAGACGGCGGGCCGGTTGAGGGTGACGTTGACTACATCCTTAACGGGGGCATCATCGGAGTCCTCAACAAAGTAGGGGTGAAGATAAAGAAGTTCAACATCCTCCTGCATACGTTTATCGAGCCTTGAGACATTCTGGCGCAGGTCGAATTGGCGTAGGCTGGGGTCTATCCCCTTTTTGGCTTGTACTTGGCTAAAGTAATCATTTGCCATATCAGTCTCCCATGACTATGATTTCATCCGGCCATATTATCGCATCATCGGTCTTGGACTGGGCAACCATACTGCCCGCTATGGCCGGGATATATAAACGGCAAGTCCTACAATAAAAGGATGTATGAGCGTAAGAGCCATATATTATTGCATCACCTTTCCACTCTGTTGAACCACCACACTCAGGACAAGGTGGAGGCGTATGGTCAACAACTATCTTCACCCCCCAAACCTCATGCCGGACTTCTTGGTCCTGGGCCTGCCACCACTCTCCCGGTGGGTGGCAACGCTGTACCTTCGGGCATCCATAAGGTGACTGAAGGCGTGTGTGGTCTTATCGGTCAATTTATTTGCCTTGTCCTCAATATACCTGAAGTTCCGTTGCTCCTTGATGGCATTCAGGGAATCCTTGGTCCAGAACTGTTTGAACTGATTGACCTTCTGATGGCCATATTCAACGCTCCCAGGCCCCTTTTCGCTTGGTTTGACGTTATAACCCTGTTGATGAAGCTCCTCGATGGACTTTGGCTCGGCGGCATCGGCCCAAATCTCATCATAGTTCCTTTTAACGCCCAATAGGTCCATCTTACGGCCTATGGCATCGTTGGTCAAACCCGTTTCGTAAAATAACTCCTTGGAATACAGGTTATCTCCTATTATAACATTGACCACAAGGGCTGCGGGGTCCTGGGAGAACCCAAAGTCCAATCCGTAGAACTTATCCCCCTCTGGGAGGGTGTCCACCTGCTGAAAATAGGGATAGACAAGCCCCTCGATGCGTCCAATCAGCCCCAGGCCGTAGATATTCCACCAGTTGGGGTCCCGGTCCCGGTTGCTTTCGATATTATCCACCACCTCTTTGGGCAACACCCTCATGGCATCAAGGTAGGTGGAGTGGATATAGGCGTTTTCGGGGTTTCCGATAAGGTTCTCATGGGCCCAGAACTCGGAGACGGGGTTCCAGTCGAGGAAGGTGAACAACTCCGTCCGGATGTCCAACTCCCTAAAAGCCTCCCAGAAGACGTTGTTGCACTCGTTGATGAACAGTATCTTGCGCCTCGCACCGCGCTGCTTGGCGGGATCGTCAGCCGGGAAGAACTCTACCTGACCCCCACTGTCCCATGAATAAATCTTGTCGGTCTTGTTCCATCTGGGGTTGTTGTCCTCGGATTCTCCCAGGAGGTTGAAGAAGTCCCGGATGGCCCCCCTTTTGAGGTGGGGCATAGACTCTGAGACAACACTAATAAGGAAGGGCCCCTTGGCGTCCTGGGCTATAAGGATCAGGGTTTGGATAATGCTGTATGTTTTACTTGAAGATGTGCCGCCCTCGTTGAGGGCTCGGCGGTACTTCCCTCCGGTCCAGGCAAGACCGTTCTGCCGGAAGATGTCGGTCAGTTGAAAGGAAACTTCGGTGGCAGTGGTCACGAATCCATAAACCCTTCGGGTAATTTAGCATCTAGATGACCCATACAAACTGCAATACCTCTACGACCCCTACGAGAGATAAATATTTTATGCTTATCACAGATATCTTTACCGCAAAGAGGGCATGTTGGAGCATCACTGTAACCAAATGGCCCAAGGTCCTCACCACAATAATCACAGAATAAGTACGTCTCTGTAAAGGTCTTTTCCTTCTTCATCAAAACACCCCCCAGATGTCCCTCCAGGCCTCCCGGGCGAAGTCCCCCTGGCCCAGCCACACCAACCCGAGGATAAAGGCCGCTGTCGTCACATATATAATGGTAAATCTTGTGCTCGGTTCAAACTTCATTGCTTGCCTTCCTTTCACCAACACATTCCGTCCGATTCGGCCATTGCGTAATATAACCTTCCATCTCTCCCCCCTATCCAGCACCAAATACAACGCCGTGAGCCATCCAATAGGACTTTGCCGCATCGTCCATCTCCTTTTGCTTATCCGCATCTTTAGGAAAGGCTATATGGGCTGATAAAGCATCCAGCCAAGTATGCCAAGCTTCATCTATTTTATTCTCCGTCTTCTCCATCACTCACAGCTCCCTATCCAGGTTTTTCTGGTGCTAGCCCTGAATGGAAAGTGCGTCCTGAATCTCTTGAAGACTTCCCATCTTTATTCGGGGTTTTGGCTAGCAATACCTCAACTCCAGCATCAGCCACTATGGGTTGGCATTTGGGGCAAACCATGATAAAGCCCGTTATCCTTTGTTTCTTTCGATGGGCCTGGAGTGAGAGATTATCCGTCTCCCCACAGTGGATACACTCCATCATAAAGTTGTCTGGATTCCAGTTACCAGTTTTCACAACGCCTCCAATTCAGCATATTCAAAGGCTTGTTCCCCTCCCTTATCCATTTTTACCAGAACCGGCCACAACTCATGGCGATAATGGCGAGTTTTATCAAACTTCGTCACAGTGCCCATATCACCTGGATGTGCCAAAT
>SDBV01004258.1_pt1 | contig 20706 bp, 17 predicted proteins | sample 2277081 | NCBI WGS metagenome assembly SDBV01 (sample SAMN10402039, study PRJNA504765) | marine sediment metagenome | isolation source: marine sediment core GS10_PC15, 223 cmbsf | place: Arctic Ocean: Southern Knipovich Ridge | collected 2010 | reverse complement strand
GTTCTGATTTCGTCCATCCGCGCGCTCTGTCAGGCGGGAATTCTTTGATGTCCGCCATCATTTCTCGGAGCGGTGCGCGTATCACAGACTCCTGCTTAGAATACGGGTTCTTCTTATGCTTGAAGTACTCGACCTCCCTGAGCCGTTGCTTCGCACTCTCCTTGGTATGCGGGCCGCCCAGGTTCTTGGCGCCGTCCGAGCTTAAGACGTAGTACGACCGTTTACCGGCACCAAGCCCTTCGAGCTTCTTACCGAGGAAACCTTCGGCGGATTTGCGGCTGACGATCATGCAAGGGTTCTGCCGCTCAGACTCGCGACCCTTCGCTGGATCTCGTCGGGGAACAGATCGGGATTGACCGTCAGTGGGCTACCAAGAGGGATGCCGTTCTCCCACGTCCAAATGTAGATCAGCATCGTTACGCGGAAGAACGTCTCAGCGACAAGATCGTCAGCGAATCGGCCTCCGATTATCATCGGGACAAAGACGCCGCGGCGGTCGTCTCTCATGATTCGGATGTCGCATTTCGTTCGGGCGTTGAACACCTCCGCGACCGCCTCCATGATGTCCCAGCCCCCAAGGCCCTTCCTTCTTCCCTCTTCGATCATGCGATTGAGGGACACGGACGCTTCCACAGCGATCGAGGTCACTGCGAGCTCTGACATGGACGTCATCTCGTCCATGCATTCATCACGAAGGGCATAGTGAACCTCATGGGCCATGGCACGAGACGCAGAGAAGAACTCGTAGATCGTCGTCCAATTGATCCCGTATGACGAAGTAACTCCCTGCCACCATTTCTGCTTGAGGGAGGGGAAGGCTTCGTACATCTTTTCGAGCAGCGTCTGATACCCGTCCACTTCTTCGTCCACTTCGATGTAGTCGTCCGTTACGGTAACGCGAAATCCGAGGCACAGCAGGTCTTTTTCGTCCGGATCGCGCCGGTAGGCCACGATTTCACGCACCTGGGACCACTCGATGGTGGCGGTCGGGGCACCGTCGACGAGAATGGTGAATTCGTCGTTACGGAACTCCAGGCGGGTTGTCGAGTTTTCGGCGCTCATGTTCTTGGTGGTATCGACTTTTCGTCTCAGCCTTCGGTGAAGTTTTACAGTTCGAAGACATCTCCGGGGGCGGGCGTGTGGACGGTTCGGGCTCCCGCTTCGGTGAGCAGTTGGGTCATGGCGGTCGGTTGTGGACCCTCGCCGTGGACGACGAAGGCCCCGCGGAGGCTCCCGGCGAGGGGCGAAAGCAGCCGGACGAACTCGTTGTGGTCCGCATGCGCGCTGAATCCGTTCAGTATCTCCACCCGCGCCATCAGCGGATACAGACGCCCGAAGATCTTCAACTCATTGCGACGTTCGACAATTCTGCGTCCCAACGTGTGCTGGGCCATGAAGCCCACGATACAGATGGTATTGGCCTCGTTTTGGACGTTGTTCTTCAGGTGGTGGAGGATTCGGCCCGCCTCGCACATCCCCGAAGAGGCGATGATTACGTGCGGGTCCGATCGGCGGTTCAGGCTCTTGGATTCCTCCACGTCGGTAATGTAGGTTACTCGGCTGTCGCCGAATATGTCGCCCTCCTCCATCCAGAAATCGCGTGCATCTTCGTCGTAGCACTCGGGGTGTTTCTTGAATATTTCGGTGGCGTTGGTGGAAAGGGGCGAATCGACGTAGATTGGCAGCGGGGCGAGCAGCCCTTCGTGTATGGCCTGGATGATGTAGTACACGACGTTCTGTGTCCGCCCGACACTGAAGGAGGGGATAATGACCTTTCCGCCCGCTTCGGCGGTTTCCCGGATGATCTCGGCCAGTTGCTCCTTCATGTCGGTTGGGTTGTGGTGCAGGCGGTTGGCGTAGGTGCATTCTGTGATGAGATAGTCCACCTGGGGCAGCGGTTCGGTGGGATTTCGCAGAATGGGCATTTCGAATCGTCCCAGGTCGCCCGTGTAGAGAATGCGAATCGGTTTGGGCTTTTCGATCTCGATAAGGATGCAGGATGACCCGAGAATATGCCCCGCCTCGATGAATGTCGCCCTCGCCCCGTCGGCGAAGGCGAATGGCTGATTGTAGGGCATGTGCTGAAAGTGCTTCTGCGCGGCGTGGGCGTCCTCGACGGTGTACAGTGGGCGGATTTCCTCCGAGGGGGTACTGGCGCGTTTCCTGTTCCAGTAATTGGCATCTTCCTCGTGAATATGTCCCGAGTCGGCGAGCATGATACTACAAAGATCGCACGTCGCCGAGGTGGCGAAAATCCTTCCCTTGAAGCCTTTTTTGATCAATTGCGGGATGTTCCCGCTGTGATCGATGTGCGCGTGGGACAGCAGCAGCGTGTCGATTTTCCCGGCCGGGATGGGAAATTTGACGTTCAGCCGGCGGGTTTCGCTTCGTCGGCCTTGAAAGAGACCGCAGTCAAGCGAGACGATTTTATCCTCCAGACGCAGCAGGTGCATCGAGCCGGTAACCCTCTGGGCTGCGCCGTGAAACATCAAGGAGGTACTACCGTTACCCGAGAACAACTTCTTGATTACATCCATTTCATATCCTGTTTAATTGGTTAACTGGTTGATTGGTTGATTGGTTAACTGATTGACTTATTCACAATTAGTTTGGAACAGGCAAAATGATGGATTTTGTCACCCTGAGCGTAGCGAAGCCCAACGGGGGAAGCGGAGTCGAAGGGTCTCACGCCATCGAACGCGTGAGATTCTTCGACTCCGCCCTTCGGGCTCCGCTCAGAATGACAACTTACTCATCATTTTGGCTGTTACAAACTACTCAAACTGACCGGTTGATTAACTGATTAGATTAACTGATTAACCAGTTAACCAGTTAACGTCTTTATTTTTCCTTCGAATCATCATCAAGTATATCGGTCAAAAGGTACTGATGCTTGTATTGTTCGCTTCTGCCTCGGCGGCGACGGATGTTTTCCTGCTCTGCCCGTTCGAGTGTTCCGTCGGGCAGCGTGACCGCCCGGATCGGGCCCAGCCGTTCGCTTTTGCGCTTTGAAGCATATTCCATGTTGTGCTCACAAAGCGCCCGATCCATGTATTGCGCCAAGGTTTGTGGTTCTACGTCGCGGGTTCTTTCCAGGCGTAATTCGTAATACGGCGTGGAGGTGAACCGTCCTTGCAGAATGAACCGTTCCACGTTCACGCCGCTTTCCCGCCTCGCCTGGGCGAACGCCTCGACGACCTGATGCTCGGTGATCTTCTCGCCGGTGATGTTGGCGGTGTGCAACCCTCGCGAAAGGAACTCGAAAACGGGACTCTGTCCAAGGAATCCCGTTACTCGAATGCGGTCGTCGAGGTTGTATCGAAACAGTCCCGCCCAGTTGCTCAGAACGATAAAATACTCGCCTCCGACCTCCAGTTGCTCTGCCCGCAGCGTTGGGGGGTTGCTTGATTCGCGGTCTTGGGCGGGGATGAATTCGAGGAAGTTGGAGGTGATTTCCGCCACCCCCTCCGCCGTGCCCGGCTCGAGGGGCAGGGAGAATCTCCCTTCGCTGGCCAGCAGCCCGATGTCGTGAGTAGGCACGTCGCCAAAAAGCTTTCGGAGGCGACGGAGATAGAGTTTCAGCGTCCCTCCCGTCCAGTGCGTCAGAAACGCCAGGTTCCAGAAGTGCTTGGGCAGCAGCATTCCGTCGGCGGTTATCCCCTGTTCCAACCGGCGGGCCAGGGAGCGATTCGGGCGGAATCTTGTCTGCTCCGCCGCAGCGGGCAGGGTATCGGTTGGCGGGGTGAAGACGCCGTCGTGCAGGTCGCGTACCAGGCGATCCGCGTGCAGTTGGCCGGTCTCTATGAGCTTGATAATACTGGAAGGATTCGCCGTGGTAATAAAGGCGACGTCCTTTTCAACCCCGAATCGCAGGATGGTGTAGTAACGGGTCGTCGGGTCGGTTATTTTCGCAGTCCATTGCGGGACGACGTACATCCACCGGACGATCGGTTTTTGCGTAGCGGCCAGCAGCCCGCTGATAGCACCGCATGGCAGACCGGTCGGGCTGGTCTGCTCGTGCTCCGATGCAGAAATCTGCACAATAGGCCGCGCCCACGCACGGGTGTGTTGATTCAGGACGTTGACGCCGAAGATGTTCCACCCGCGGCGGATATCGGCCAGGAAACGCGGCGTGACTGGGATGTGTTTCGCCGCGCCCGTCGTACCGCTGCTCATCGAGAACATCAGAACGCCCTGGTTTTCCGGCAGCAGGGCGGTGGTTTCGCCCTCGAGCACGCGCTGCATGTACGGCCGGTGGGTTTCGTACGTCCCGATCGGCACGGCGGTCTTGTAGTCCTCGTAGCTGCGAACCTTTCCAAGCCCGTGGTCCTTCCCGAAGTCGGTTTCGGCGTGGGCGGTGAGCAGCTCAGCGAGAAATTCATCCTGCGTCTCCCGTGTCCGCTGATGTGCCCTCAGAAAGGCGCGCAGCTGCCCGGAAGCTCGCCACGCCGCCAGCTTCGCAATAGGTCTCAGAACTTCTTCCCGCAAGCCCATAAATGCGATTGTCAATTGTCAATCGACGATTGTCAATTGTTCCGCCCCCGGATCCCGTAATACCGAAAGTTCCATCTCGTGACCATCACGCCACTTCGACGTCTGGCGGATCGGTGGTGATCCGTTCTGCGGGTATGTCCATCTCTGCGAGGTGCTTCTCGAAGAATGCGACGGTCCGCGCGGCGTAGGCCTTGGGGGCGGTGACGACGGCCTGGTTGTGCTTGGCCTTCTCCACAACCCAGAGGTACTTGGGAGAAGGGGCGGTTTCGTGCAGCAGGCGGGTCTGGTCCACGCGGATATAGCTGTCGCGCTGTCCGTGGATGAAAAAGATCGGCCTCGGCTGCATGTCCTTTAACGCCTTGCGTACAGAGGGGAACCGTCGTCGGAGCTTCGGCTGGGCGAAACGCATAAGCAGCCACAGCAGGAACCGCCAGAAGGCGTCCGGATGGTTCTGGTAGATTAACTTGATACTGGCGAAGATGTGCGCCCATCGCTTCATCAGGGCGATCAGTGTCGTGTCGGTGCTGAAGGCGCCGTCGCAGACGATGGCCTTGATGTTCGGATCGCTCGCCGCGGCGAGGAGGCCCGCACCGGCGCCGCGACTGATTCCGAATAATCCGATGGTAGTTGGCTTATTCTCGGCGGCGAGCGTCGATTCCACGTGGGCGCAGACGCCAAGCACGTCGCCCAGTTCCTTATCGCTGGGCCATTGCAGGGGATTGTAGTTACCCCCGCTGGATTTACCGTGAGCACGAAAATCGAAGGTGAAAACATTGTATCCCGCTTCGAGAAGCGGGCGGGTGTATCGTGCGCAACTGTACATGTCGGACCCATATTCGTGGCAGAAGACGATGGAACCCTTGTAGGGTGCGCCATTGGGCGGTTTGAGGTGCATCCCTCGCAGGCTCGTCCCGTCAAAGCTGCGGAACCAGATAATCTCGCCCTCCAGCCGCTGGAAGTCCGACGGGTTCATGGACAGCGGAGGGGTGGTGTCCACAAAGATATTCAAGCAGATGCGGACATAATAGGTCAAAAGCCACACCGCTGCGATCAGCAGGCTTAGGCAGGTCAGCGCGATAGCCATCGCCGCCCAGTTCCTGGTGATCCAGTCCAGCGCGGCCAATGTAACAGTTAATTCCGCCACGTTCGGTTTTCCATGGTGCTCCGACGCCGTCGTTGCGGGCTAGAGCATACCGCTCCAATAGAGGCAGAATCAAGCATTGTTCAGTTGGTCGCCCCAATGATTGCAAAGCCGCCTTCAATAATGTTTGAGCAGTGTATTAAGGATTTAAAAACCAATGACCAAGCACCAAGGCCCATTGAATTACCAAACCGTGCCTACGGCAGGCAGGTTCCAATGACCAAAAAAGGGTAGTGTAGAGCATAGGGTGTAGTAAGAAAAGGTGGGTTGCGGAACGCAACCCAGCCTACTAAAGGATATATCCAAAAGCCTGCTCGCTTTAGCGAGGCAGGCATGACCCAAAAGGGTATAGGGCCTTGAGGCTTGGGGCTTCAATAGGCCTTGGAACCTGCCTGCCGGTAGGCAGGGTTTGGGCCTTGGGTATTTCGATTTATGCGGGTTTTGCTCGTCAAGCTGTGTCCCCGCCGAGGAGGATGAGTGTGTTGTTCTGTCCCCCGAATCCGAAACTGTTGGACATGCAGGTTCTGACGTTCGTCTTCCGAGGACAATTGGGAACGTAGTCCAGATCGCAGTCCGGATCGGGCGTGTTGTAGTTGGCGGTTGGCGGGACAATCTGGTCCCGTAAGGCCAGAATACAGGTGATCAGCTCCGTCGCCCCGGCGGCGGCAATCAGGTGCCCTAGCATGCTCTTAACCGACGAGACGGGCACCTTGGCGGATCGGGGTCCGAAGACCGTCTTCATCGCTCGTGTCTCAACCTGATCGTTCTGCTTTGTCCCGGTCCCGTGGGCAGAGACGTAGTCGATGGCGTCCGGGGACAAGTCCGCATCGGCCAGGGCCGCTCGCATAGAGGCCGTAGCACCGTTACCTTCAGGGTCCTGGTCGGTAATGCGAAAGGCATCGGCGCTGGCGCCGTACCCGATGATTTCGGCGAGTATATTCGCACCTCGGGCCTTGGCCTGTTCGTAATACTCCAGTGTAAGAATACTTGCGCCTTCGCCGATTACGAACCCGTCGCGGGTAAGGTCAAAGGGGCGTGAGGCGGTGGTGATTTCGTCGTTGCGGGTCGACAAGGCCGTCAAACGGTTAAAACCCGTCAAACCGAAGGGATGTATCATGCTGTGCGCCCCGCCGGTAATGACGGTGTCCACGAAACCGTGGCGTATTTGCATGGCCGCTTCTCCGATGGCCTGGGTGCTGGCGGCACAGGCGGTCAGGACGTTGAACGCCGGTCCCCGCACGTCGAACTCGGCGGCCAGGTGGGCGAGCACCATGTTGGACTCCTGTTCGACCTCGCGATACAGCTCCATCCGCTGGAAGGCGAGGTCCGGCCATTTGTCCGTGTCGACGTGGTTGTCTTTCCACGCGTCAACGAGCAGCCCGACAAAATTCTCGAAGTCGATGCTCCCCTCGCCGCTACCGAGGTAGATGCCCACTCTGTCACGGTCCAGTTCCCCCCAATCGTCCAGGCGGGATTGAACCCAGGCCTGGTTCGCGGCGGCGAGGGCAAACTGGCAGTGGCGTCCGGCGTGGCGGTGCTTTTCCGCGCCGGGTAGATGTTCGGCGAGGCGAAAGTCTTTTACCTGAGCGGCGAACGTCGAGGGAAAAGTGCTGGCGTCGAACAGTTCGATTGTCGAGGGCGCCGAGTTGCCTTCCAACATCGCCGCCCAGGTATCCTCGACGTTGTGCCCGAGCGGGTTGATTGTTCCCATGCCAGTAATGACAACTCGTCTTCGATTCATTTTATCCTTCATATCGCCTCAGCACGCACGCACCGCTCTGTCCGCCTATCGTGTACGCCCCGGCGACGACGTATTCTAGTTCCCCGCTTCGGGATTCGCCGGAGAGGTTCATCCGGCAGTCCTCCGCCGGCCGATCGAAGTTGACGGTCGGCGGGATGACCTGCTCGGCGAGGCACTTTGCGGCGACGGCCAATTGCACTCCGCCCATGCCCGCAAACATCAATCCGGTTGCGCCTGTCAGCGAGACGGCAGGGATTGTTTCGGCGGGCGGGCCCAATGCGCGGTTCCACTCAGCAACTTCGGTGGCGTCTTCTGCGGGCACGCCTGTTCCGTAGGCGACGATCAGGTCCACCTGTTCGGGTGTGATATCGGCCAAGGCAAGGGCGTTTCGGACGGCCAGGCCCATGTTCCCCGCCGTCGGACGCAGCACGTCGATGGCTCCGCCGTCGCACGCCGCGCCAAACCCGACCACTTCCGCATAGATTCTCGCGCCGCGATCCTCAGCCCTTTTCATCTCTTCAAGGATCAGCAGCCCGCCGCCTTCACCGATGACCGTTCCGTCGTGATCTGCGTCGAAGGGACGAACCGCATTTTCGCCCTGGTCGTTTCGGGTAACGCACAGCCTCCCGAGCAGTCCCTGTCGCAGCAGGCCCATCGGATTAAGTTTGCTTTCCGCCGCCCCGACGATGGCTGCGTCGGCGGCGCCTCGATGGATGGACAGCAACGATTCCCCGACGGCCAGGTGCCCCGATGCGTCCCCGCAGGTAATGCAGTTGCTGGGTCCTTCGGCGCCGTGGATGATCGTCACGTGACAGGAGAGCATATTGGGGAGGTACTTCAGCAACCACAGCGGGGTGAGGTTTTCCATTCCGGTTCGGCCCCAGGCCTGGAAGTCGAACTTCCCATCGACAACGGCGGTGTTGACGGCCGCCCCCAACTCGTTCAACTCGGTGCAGATCAGCCCCGCACCGATATTGCAACTGAGACGCTCCGAATCGATGGTAGGCTCGCCATCCAGCCCGCGAGTGACAATCCCGCTGTCGCGAATGGCCAGGTTCGCCGCCACTACGGCGATCTCGATGTCCCGGGCCATAACCTTGACGGCCTTTCGATAGTTCTTGGGCACAAACTTGCGGGCGGAAAAATCGTCGAGTTGACCGGCGATCTTGCAGGGAAAGTGTCCCGGTGCGAAGAGTTTGATTTGAGTGACGGCCTTTCGACCCTCCATAAAAGCGGCCCAGGTCTCTTCCATGCCGATGCCCATGGGACTGACCACTCCCAGCCCGGTGATTACCACCCGACGTTCAGCCATCCCCGTTCTCCAGGAACGGTTCAACCATGCGCTGGAAAGAACCGGTGAATACGAAATTCTCTTCCGGGAACTCGATGCCCGCAAGGTTTCGATCCGCGTGAGAGAACATGATATTGACCTCCCCGATCACCTCGCCGTTCCTGCGGACGGTTCCCTGGACGGAGGCTGCCTCAGGGGCGAAATTTTCCAGCACGACCTCATAGATAAGTTGATCGCCCGGGGTGACAATGTCGGTGAATTCAGCCTTGGTGATCTTTGCCAAAATAACTTTTTCGCTGAAGTTATTGATTTGCCCGACCAGGATCCCGCCTGTCTGTGCCACCCCCTCGATAATCAGCGACGCAGGCATAATAGGGTACGCCGCCCAGTGATCGTGCAGATGTTCTTCGGCCAGAGAGACGTTTTTGACCGCTACGGCACGTCTGGAAGGTTCGAATTCGAGAAACCGATCAATCCAAATCCAACGCATGAGAATCTTCAGTCTTCCATTGCCTCTCCCCGCCGAATGATCGCCACACGAACGAAGGTATCGGGTGCGAAAATCAACGGGAGATCGGCAATTGGATCAGTCGTTTACCTTTGTAAGGATGTAATTGACGATAGTTTGGACCTTGAACAATTCAATCATCTTGTTGATGTCCGGATTCTGCTCGAACTCGCCGAAATCGGCGTGTGGCATGCGTTCCTTGACCTGCTGAAGTCCCGCCTCGGTCAACTTGCCGTCCTGCACGAATTCCGGGTTGTTCAGAATATTGTCCGGAAACAATTCGCCGCGGGGAATCTTGATGTCGAACGCCTTCTCCAGGCGGAAGACAATGTCCAGAAAGTCGATAGACTCGGCGCCCAGGTCTCCTCTCAGCTTCGCTTCCGGGGTAATTTCCTCGTCGTCCACTCCGAGGGCCTCGATCAATGTTTCTTTCACTTTTTCCAAGACTTCCTGTTCGCTTGTTGGCATTGCTTGTTTTCTCCTTAGCAGAGCTACTCGGAATCCAAGATATTCCTGATTCCGGAATCTCCCCGCGAGATATTCTCGTATGTATCCATATTATGCGCTAAAAGTCAATGGTTCAGGTTTTAGTCGCTCGCAGCCTGGCTGCAGGCGGAAAGGGCGGCCGGTCCACCGACCAACTCAAACATCTCCTTAACCTGGGCAGTAATCCGCTCATCGATATCTTTGCCATGCCGGACTTTATCGGCCATCTCCATACACTTCAACTCCAGACGGGCGGAGACCGCCAGTCGATCTGCGACATATCCGGAGCCCTTGAATTTCGCCGTATCCTCAGCGATGCTAATAACTTCCACTTCGCATCGCAACGTGTTGCCCGGCTTCAGGAAATAATTGTACCGCACGTTCCTGGCGCTGCTCAGCACGATAATACTCTTGCGGAAATCCTGCTGAATGCGTACCAGCCACGCCGCCGACTGGGTCATCGCCTCCAGCATCAGCACCCCGGGGAGGACCGGAAACGTCGGAAAATGGTCCGCCAGATACTCCTCAGCCAAGGAGAGACTCTTGGTGGTCACGATCCGCCGGCCGGGCTCGATGCATTCGATTTTATCCACTAACAAAAACTTCATTGTCGCTCATTTATTATGCTGTCCCACAGCACGGGAATTGGAGACTTTTAGTCGCTTGAGGGGATTATTGCAAGAGTTTTTTGTCTAATACCGAATTTCCCAGATAAACAGTAGGAAAGAAAGTGATTTGATAGTAAAGACATCATAGAGTGCATTTTATGAAGTTTTTCGTGTCAGAAAAGGGATAATCTGATTGGTGAGCGACGCAAGGATGCTTTGAGAGTCAATTTTTAACCGAAAATTGAAGCTGGAATTTCTTCATGGAACCAAGGTCACCAGTGATCCCGGGCTGCTGGTGTATCGTGAGTTGGATGAAGCTCTGGGGTTAAGGACAAAATTTACAGCAGCACCGGACGAAGGCTATGCAGAAAGGTGTTGTCTAGTCCTGTCCGATAGAGTAAAATAATCAAACGAGTGGCTTGGCGACGTAGTCAAAAAAGGTTAACTGGAAAATTCCGGGGTAATATTGGAGAAAATTATGAATAAAGCAAGGACAACAGTAATCATCAATGTCAGTTGTATAGTGGTAATGTTGCTATTAGCTTTTCCTTTGGTTAAAATCAACGCTGAAACTAATCATGACCATAAAGGACATGGGGACAAAGCTTTAACTCTCAGACACATTCACTTCAAAAAACTGCCCAAACTGTCACAGTCAATAGACAAGGCCCTCAAGGCAATAGAATCTAAAGATTACAAAAAAGCATCAGCGGAATTACGCAAAGTTCAGAAAATGATCGCTTTAATCAACAAAGCCATTGGAAAGCATGTAAAACCTAAGTTCGCTAATGTTCGCTGTCCTTTTATGGGCTCGCCTATCAATCCTGGTAAAGTTACCAAGAACCTGATTCGTGAATACAAGGGACAAAAGATTGCTTTCTGTTGTGCTAAGTGCCCTGCAAAATGGGACAAACTTACAGACAATGAAAAAGACGCAAAATTAGCTGAGGCCAAACCAAAATCAACTCATCATGATGAGCATAAAGTGGACAAATCTGGTTCCACCAAATCAGATGAACACCATGAAGAAAAAGGTAAAAGTGAACAGGGACATACGGATCATGAGCAGGCACATGGAGAAAAATCAACTGATGTGCTCCCAGCAGGAGCTAATCTGATGTGTCCGATGATGCCTGACGAGAAAGCACTTGCTTCCCTTTATGTCAAATTTAATGGTAAAAAGATATACGTTTGCTGCAAAAAGTGCCTGAATCGCGTAAAAGATGATCCAGCTTCATGGTACGCTAAGGCTTACGGTGACAAAAACAAGCTCTAACATTGACTGTTTGAGAAATGAATCGTTGCAAACTAAAGAAGGCACGATGAACTGAAGTGTAACTATTTGCTCTACATTTAAATTGAAGTTTAATAGGAGTAAGAAGTTGCGATGGATATTGGTAAACTACATGTGTTGGTCATCCATTTTCCGATTGCGTTAGCATTTTGCACACTTTTAGCTGATCTTTTATGGCTCGCAACCCGTAAGGACAAGTTCAGGTATACCGGAACATATTGTTTGGTACTGGGCGCAATCTCGGGTTTACCGGCAGTGGTAACGGGTTTGATGGTAGCAAGCGGGCAGGAGTTCGTAGGCGATTATCTATCCATTCTTATTGCCCATAAGTACTGGGGCATCGCCTGTTTTATTGCCGCCATTCTTGCAGCAATAGTTCGCCTAAGCTGGCGCAATAAACTAAAAAAATGGCGGGTCGTTATATACGGTATCCTAGTGCTTGCCTTTGTAATAAGTGCAGCCCAAGCAGGGCATTACGGTGGTATGCTCGTTCATGGAAAGAACTTCCTGTCCAACATTTTTTGATATCGGATAGATCAATACCAGACCACAAATAAGATACATGGATGATAGATGCAATTGTCCTTTTGGTGATAATAAGCTAACCTTTCCGCCGTTTAGATTATGTTTTTTTCGCCCGAGTTCAGGCCCACTGTCGGACAATATCTTCAGCCGCGGAAGGGAGCACCCCGGTAAGATATCCCAGGTCCAATATCGTAAACCGCGAGCGTATCTCATCGGCATTTCGCAGTGCGCTGACCAACCGATCGCGGGTGCAGCCGATGTCCGTTGCCCCCGTCGCCGCCCCGGAGAGCTGGAGGCAATTATAGATTACCTCAGGGGCTCGCGGGAAGCTGACCAGCTCGGCTCGCAGCCGATCCCATGCCCCGCCAGTGCCCAGGAGGTTGCGGGCCTTGTGCAGGCGGGGGAGCTTTTCGGCGTATTTTTCACCCACCACGCCGCTCAACGGTCCCCACGTCGCCAAATCGACCCGTGGTTTGGGCTCCGGGAGTGTGGGGGATTCCGTCGCAAGTACCCGGCGGTAAAGTTCCGCAGCCAAGATCGTCCCCACGCCGACCTGTCGGCCATGCAGGTCGTGCGGGCAGTGTTCGACCGATGCAAGCATGTCCAGGGCGTGGCTGATCAGGTGCTCGCCTCCGCTGGCGGGGGCAGAGGTTCCCGCCATGGTCATCGCTACCCCCGTCAACAGCAGGGCGTCGAAGAGTCCCGCGACGGGCTTAGAGTTCCCGGTTCGCAGGTCCTCGGGATGCTCCAGGTAGAGCGGCTCGACGTCCGCGATCAGTGTGACGGCGTGGGGGCAGTAGTAGTCATCGAACAGCAGGTGGTTCAGATACCAGTCGGCGGAGCTGATGCTCTTGGCCAGCACGTCTCCCAGCCCCGCGGCGGTAAGTTCCCACGGGGCCTCGGCGAGAATGGTCGGGCTGGCGATGATGGCGCAAGCGGGTCGCCCGAAAACCAGCGACTTTACGCCGTCTATCATGGGGGCGATGTTCGCCGAGGTGTAACCGTTCATGCTCGCCGCCGTGGCGAAAATGACCACGGGCAGATTCCGCTCCAGGGCTACCCATTTCGCCAGGTCGCTCATCACCCCGCCGCCGACCGCTACAAGCAGATCAGCGTCGCTAATCTTGCCCAGTAGATCGTCGCGAGTGAGTTCGTCGCAAACGGGGCTTTTTCCCGCGTCCGGGTCCGGGACAACGATCGGGTAAACCTCCCAGCCGGTATTTTTTAAGGCTTTGCAGACGGTTTGCCCCGCAACGGTTTGCGTGCGAATGTCCATCAGGACGCAGATGTGGAGGGACTTTTCGCCGACGGCCCGGCGGCAGACGGCGGGAAGTTGATCCGCGGCGTCGGGGGCGTAGATAAGTTCCTTGGGGGCGATAACGTGCGTCTTACCGCAGGGGCAGTCGATTGTGGTTCCGAAGTATTTGTCGCTCTTCATCGGATGCTCGGCCGCGGTTAGCTATTGCGCCAGACAGATGTAGGGTGGGTGCTTTGCACCCACGCGGATGCACGCATGCGCCATGCTTATTCCGCCAGATTCTTTAGAATTTCCAAACCTTCCCGGAGTTTCTCGTCGCTGGTGGCGTAGGACAGGCGGAAGTGCGTGTCCTTTGTCGAGAAGACGCCACCCGGGATGATCAGGACGTTGTTTTCGATGACGCGTGTGACGAATGCGCTCGCATCGCCTCCGGGCGCAGGTACAAAGGCGTAAAACGCCCCGCCGGGCTTGATAAGCCCGAACCTCTCGCATAAGGCGTCGTAGACCATGTCGCGTTTTCGCCGGTAGGCTGCGATCTGCTCGGACATGTCAGTCCTTAGCGCCACCACCCCCGCCGCCTGCGCCATGCTCGGGGAGCAGACGAAGGTGTACTGCTGGAGCATGGTCATCTTTTCCAGGATCGCCGCCGGGCCAGTGCACCACCCGACCCTCCAGCCGGTCATCCCATAGCTCTTGGAAAATCCCCGCAGCAGCAATGTGTTTTCGTAGAAGGACGCCACGGAGACGAAAGGCTGATCGTAGCAGAAGAGGTTGTAGATTTCGTCGGAGACGATCAGCAGGTCGTGGCGGGCGGCGAGATCGGCGATATCACGCAGCTCCTGCTCGTTGTACACCACACCGGTCGGGTTACTCGGGGAGTTCAGGATCAGCATTCGGGTGTTGTCCGTGATCGCGTCTTCGATTTTCTGCACGTCAGGCCGAAAATTCGGATAGGTGTCAATGAGCACGGGCACCCCGCCAACGAGGTTCAGAAGATGCGAGTACGACACGAAATACGGGTCGGTAAAAATGACCTCCTGGGAGGGGTTTACGAGCGTCTGGATCACCAGCAGCAGTGCCCCGCTGACGCCGGACGTTACGAGGTATGTCCGATCGTGGGCATCGGCCCAGCCGAACTCATTGCGACATTCTTCAGCTATCGCCGCTCGCAGGACGGCCGTGCCTTGCGTCTGCGTGTACTTGTTTTCACCGCGGCGGATAGCGTTGATGGCCTCATCCTTGGCGGGCTGTGGGACGTCGAAGTTCGGCTGACCGATCGAGAGGTTGATCGGGTCGGTCATCTTCGCTGCCAGGTCGAAGACCTTGCGTATCCCGGAGGCATCCAGCCGCTTCATACGCTCGGCGATTGCGTGGGGGTCTGGGGGCATGGCGTTTTTCTCCGCATATCCGCGCACCACAACATAAAACGAACCCGGATGACCGCTCGCGGCTTAGCGGTCCGGTAAGTTTCAGACAATCACAGGGCGGTCACCTTGCACCCACCCGAAGAACTATTTCTTCCCCTCTGCCGGTGCAGTCGGTGTATCGCCTTGGGCGGTGTCCTCGGCGGCGCCTTCGGCGCCCTCGGGAACCTCTTCGGCGGGGGCTTCTTCCTTCTTGGCCTTGGAGCCGGCTTTGGTGGTCCGGATTCGCAGTTTCGGTAGCCCGAACGGACTGTCCGACTCCTCGTCAAACTTGCCTTCTTCCTGCATCTTGGCAATTCGCTCTGCACGGGTAAGTACGCTACGGTTTCCCTTGAGTCTGCCGTGATGCTTTAACGATCTGTCCATACTCATTGCAACAACTCCATCATTCTGTGGTTAGGGACGCCCGCCATACATTCGGATCTCCCGTTCGGGGGGGCAGGGACTAACCGGGTCTTATGAAACCTTCTCAATTATCAGCGTTCTCCGAACTGCCGGGATAGAAGAAGGGAGAAAACTCCCCATTCCTCCGCTGGAGAAATTTATACGTTTTGTGCTCTTTGAAATACTCCCGGCCAAGTTCTTCGATCTTTTCCGCATGTTTTATCGCCGCCGAACTGCGGGCCGACTTGAACCCCAGGAGGCACCACACGGCCAGCCGACGGTCGCGCCCAATCAACACCATGTTGGCCGGGATATCCCGCGACTTGCAAAATTTGATAATTCGTTCCGCTTCGACCTTATCCGCATTCTCGTTTTCCTTCAACGTCTCGATGATGATGTAATATCGGTTCGGATCGCGTTTTCCCGATTCGGATCGGATCGGGTCGTCGCTCGTTTCCACTGGCGCCAATTTGACGCGTCTGGGTGGTGCATCGGGCAAATCCGCCTTAGGGGCGCCTTGGCTGTTCGCTCCGCCGCCCGTGACGCGCCCCAGCACGAACGCCGCCACCAGCAGCACCGCCACGCCGCCGAGTACCACCATCGCCGTCACGAAGTTCAGCGAAAAACGGATCCGGTCGCCTTCGATTCGCAGCATTGGCCCACGGTCCGAGGTGTAGTCCAAAAATGGTTTCGGAAAGTGCCTTTTGGGCCCCACCGCATCTTCGTTGGCCTCGGGCTCGTATTCAGTTTCAATGTCAGGCGTCTCTTCGATGTCTTCCGGGCGTTCGACCTCGGTGACCTCGGGCTCGACTGGCGGTGACTGTTCGTCCGGCGTCTGCGGGTCCTCTGAGGTTTCGTCCTTATCCTCGGTCTTGGGCGGGGACAACTCAGGTGCCTTCTTATGCATCCATTCCGGAACTTCCACCGAGCCTTGCTTGGTCGAAAGCACCTCGAATAACGATTCGCTATTTTTTTTCTTAGCCACGGCTGAGTTCCTTGCCTTGCTGTTATTCCCAGCCCATTTGTATTTTTCGACACTGAATGGAGGAACAGAAATTCTACACTCCAACTCCCAGTAGCAAAAGGATATGGGTTATGCCCGCCTTTGTCAAGACCCACTTGAATGTTATCCCCTGGGCGATCGGGACGTCCCCAGCATCACCGCCGAGATTACCAGCCCCGCTACGCCCACAGGGAGGAACCGAAGACCGCCTTGCGTGGGCATCAAGTCAACCGCCAGGCCCAGCAGCGGGGCGAGCAGTCCCGCCAAGAGGCTTTTGGCCTGTGATTCAACGCTCAGCACGGTCGCCATCTGGTCCAAACGGGTTTGGTTGGCGACGCGGCCGATCAGCAACGGTCGCCAAAAATTCTGGAGGATCGAGAGCACCACGAAACCCGCGATGGCCAACATCAAAAACCCGCTCATCAGGGCGCCGGCCAGGACCCCGAAGAAGACCAGGTTCATTATCCAAATCCAGCGGGCGCCGCGCTCGTCGGAACCGGCTCGGTCGGCGAGGACGTGGGAATGACGCGAAGCGACGCTGCCAAGGGAGAACAGCACGAAATAAACCGCCCCTACCAGCAGCCCCGTTCTCTGGCGTTCGCCGAGCCCGAGCAGCACCGGGAGCGACAGCACCGTCACTCGGAGAAGCGGTTGGAGGTAGTCCTTTGAGACCTTGTAGACACCTTCAAACCCCATGGATTCCGTCAGCAGCCTCCGAAGCGGACGGGATCGAACACAGTTACGAAGGCTCCCGCCCAGTGTTTGCAGTATGCTCGTCAGACCGCTCCCGCGGTGCCTTGCCCCGTCCAGGTAAGAGGGGTATCCCAGGAAATTGATGATGTTCAGCACGTATGGCGCGATGCTGAACAGGAAGACCCATCGGTATTCTTCCAGGAAGAAGACCATCGCCGCGGCCGCGATAACACTAACCGCCGAGCCGATCTTCGACCATGAGCGGGTGTAACCGTAGACTTTGATCTTTTCATTCTCTCGCCCGTGATGCTCCAGCCACGCGAAGATCATCGCCTTGTGCGTCCCGGTGCGGAACGCCTCGCCGAGACTGAAGAAAAACATCGCTACGAACAGCGAGGCAAACCGTTGCGACATTGCGAAAATGGCGAACGCGCAAATATAGGCTAGGAAAGAGCAAATCATCGACGCCCGCCGCCCGAGCACGTCGGCTATCGCGCCGGTTGGGATCTCCATGAAGTTGATGCAGACCTCACGAAACCCGATCAGCAGCCCTATCAGCGTAAAACTCAACTGCTTCTGACGAAAGGCGAGAATCAGAAAAGGCGCGAAGTATTGCTGGTTCTTCAGAAAACCGTATAGACAGAAACGAAAAAGCATCGCTCTTCTCCGTGGGCGTTAGTACTCTGTCTCGGAAAAACTGACGGGTGGCACAGGTTGCTTGCAACCTGTGTTCTCGCGGCTACACGGCTTGACAAGCAAGCCGTGCCACCCAACAATTTAGGTGGGACAGAGTGCTAGAAGTCATCCTAAAACCCCATTTTCAGCGCGGTGGGTCCCTGCCTGCCGGCAGGCAGGTCCTGACCCACCGTGTTGCGGGCCGGTTTTCGCGGCGGGTCAGGAGACCCGCCGCGCGAATACGGGGCTTTGGGATAGATTCTAATGATATGCTCCGATGCGACGCCGGGGGTGTCAAGGGAGTAGGCGGGTTTGAGCCCTCGACGCGAGGATTCAGCCCACCTTTCTTATGGTCCGCGGTTCTTAGCGGATGCGATACACACGGTCCTCGGGGATGTTCAGGCGCCCCATCGCCGGTCGCATCTGGCGGTAGAAGCGTCGGCCGTCCACGTAATAACCAGCAGTAGGGGGGATTCCTTCGACCTGCCCGCCCCAGAACCGGTTGAACAACTCCATGAAAAGCTCCCGCAGGTACTTGCTGAGCATCGACGCCAGGGCGACCGGCAGCGACTTTTGCTCACCATGCACCAAAAAACGGACCTCCGCACACCTCGTCCCGTCGCGGATGCGGTAAACGCTGCGATCCTCGCTCTCGACGAGCACCTTCAATTCGCAGCGGGGAAATATCCGCTGCAACAATTTGCGATAGCGCATCCGCCCGCCCTGGCGATCGACGGTAATACGGATGTCCTGCCCCCAGCCAGACCGCCAGAGATACATCAGCAGCCGAGAAGTAATATCGAAGGTGGTCGTGGATTTGTTCCGCGTAGCCGCTATCAGGCGGTTGAACTCGCCGGCGAAGACGGGCTCGGAACGCATGCCCAGTAGCTCGACCCCGGCGGATCGCATCCCCACGCGCAGGGCGTTGCCCGTCAGCTCCACGTCGGTGGCCCCGGCGTGGTGAGGTAGTGGAAGATCACACGGACCATACCAGGGATAGCTCCCGGCCTGGCCCAGTGCGTCCGGTGCGATGGCGTCCAGAAGAGCGGCGAGTGTGGGAGGGGTTTTGAGGCGTGGTTGGGCCCGGGCGGAATCTTCGGAACCGGCCCCGAAATTACCCGCCGCTGAAAACATCGTCAACACCCCGCGTTCCAGGGGTTCCAGCCCGTTGCTCTTTCGGCGGGTGTAGAGTTTCTTGCTGTCGCCGATGACGACCCGGCCGCTCTTTTTGGCGCCCTTCGCCTCGCTCGCCACGCACCGTTCCAGTTGCGACCACAAATTCGCTTCGCCCGGGTCTTCGTCGACACGAAAGACCGCTGCCGAGACCACCAGCGGTCCCAGTACCGGCCCCAACCCCGCCTCGTCAATTCCTGCCAGAATCATTTTGTTTTAGCTATCAGTTGTCAGCTATCAGCTATCAGTCTACGCGTGCGTGCAAAGCACGCACCCTACAAGCTAATCTTCCTATTGCCTATTTGCCTATTTCCCTATTGCCTCTTCCGTCACATTCGTTCCAGCGTTTCGATGCCCAGCAGTTCCAGGGATTGCTTCACGACCTTCGCGGTCAGGTCGCACAGCGCCAATCTACTGTCCCGCACAGGTTCGGGGGCCTTGAGGACGGGGCAGGACTCGTAAAAGCCCATATACGCCCCGGCCAGTTCGTACAGATACGCGCAAAGGGTGTTCGGTGTGCAGGTTTCCGCAACGGCCTCGATCGTCTCGGGGAACTGCAAAAGCTTCACGCCCAGGGTGCGCTCTGCCGGTTCGGTGAGGGAGATTCCCGCTCGCTTGCGCTCGCGGCTCGTTGTGTCTGTAACCTCTGCGGATGCTTCGGACTTTCTTTTCTCCTCTGAATTCGTGTCATTCGTGTAATTCGTGGACCCCTGTGCTTTCCGGAAGATGCTGCGGATGCGGGCGTAGGCGTACTGCATGTACGGGGCGGTGTTGCCCTCGAGGCTGAGCATCTTGTTCCAACTGAAGACGTAGTCGCTGGTGCGGTTCTGGGACAGGTCTGCGTACTTCAAAGCCCCGATCCCTACTGTGTGGGCGATTTTTTCGATGCTCTGTTCATCGAGGTCCGGGTTCTTTTGCCTTACAAGGTCCGCTGCCCGTTTTTCGGCCTCGTCGATCAGGTCCATGAGCTTAACGGTCCCGCCGGTGCGCGTTTTGAAAGGCCGACCGTCCGTCCCGAGCATCATCCCGAACGCGATGTGCTCCAGGGAGACGTCCTCACCCGCAAAACCGGCTTTGCGAGCAATGGTGAAGACCTGCTGAAAATGCAGCGCCTGGCGGGAATCAGTAACGTACAAAATCCGGTCGGCGTGACGCTCTCCGACGCGATACCGGATCGCCGCCAAGTCCGTCGTGGCGTACAGATACCCGCCGTCGGACTTCTGAACGATAACAAACGCCCGCTCGTTGTCCTTATTGGTAAACTCATCGAGATACACGCCCTTGGCGCCCTCGGACTGCGACAAAAGCCCCGCCTTTTCAAGGTCTTTCACGACGTTTGGCAAGTCGTCGTTGTATTCCGACTCACCCCAAACGTCGTTCCCCTTAAGCAAAACCCCCAGCCGCTCATACACTTCTCGGGCATGACCCAATGATATTCCGACGATTACTTTCCATTGGGTTTGTATCTTGGAATCACCGGATTGCAGTTTTACAACACATTCTCTTGCACGATTGGCAAATGCCTCATCTTGATCGAAACGCTGTTTTGCCTCGCGATAGAATTTCTCCATGTCATCAATGGTCCAGTAGTATGCCGTCTCCCCTCGGGATTGATGATATTGATCTATCTCATCACGATATTCCGGGAGATATGCGATCAGCATTCCGAACTGCGTACCCCAATCGCCGACGTGGTTTTGGCGGATGACGTGGTGTCCGAGAAAATCGAGTATGCGTGCGAGGGCGTCGCCGATGATGGTGCTTCGCAGGTGCCCGACGTGCATTTCCTTCGCGAGGTTAGGTCCGGAATAATCGACCACGACCGTTTTCGCCGCTTGCGGCTTCGCAACGCCCAATCGTTCATCGCCCGCGATGGTGTTGAGTTCTCCGCCGACCCAGGCGTCTTTCAGAAAGATGTTTATGAACCCCGCCCCGGCGACTTCGACTTTTTCGGTGAGGTCCGAGAGGTCGAGTTTCTCGATCACCTTTTCGGCGAACTGGCGCGGGT
>SDBV01004257.1_pt1 | contig 20708 bp, 14 predicted proteins | sample 2277081 | NCBI WGS metagenome assembly SDBV01 (sample SAMN10402039, study PRJNA504765) | marine sediment metagenome | isolation source: marine sediment core GS10_PC15, 223 cmbsf | place: Arctic Ocean: Southern Knipovich Ridge | collected 2010 | reverse complement strand
GGACGGCTCGGCTTCGATCAGCCGGTTGTTGGCGTCCCAGGTGTAGGTGGTCCGCGCCGAATCGCTTGCTTTGAGCGTGCGGTTGCCGTCGGCGTCGTAGCTGTAGGTGGTCACCCCGCCGGCCGTCTCTTCGGTCTTTAGTTCGTTGGCGGCGTCGTAGGCGTAGGTGGTGGTGCCGCTGCTGGGGACTGGGAATTCGATCAATTCCTGCTCCCGCAGCCGGTTGCCCACCGGGTCGTAGGTGAACGTGGCGTTGAACATGCGGAAGAGCATGCCGGGCGACACGTCCAAGGTGGCCTCTTCGTGAGTAAGCTGGTACGTCTTGTCGTAGGTCCAGGTAACCCGTTGGAGATTGTCGTTATGGTCCCGCCGGGTCATCCCCGCGCGGTTGCCGGCCCGGTCGTAGGTGTAGGTGAAGCGGCTGCGGATCCCGCCGCTGGACGTGGCGTTGGCCACGCCGGTGATCCGTCCGGCCGCGTCGTAGACCTGCGTGGTCAGGTTCCCGTTGCCCAGCCGCTGGTCCACCATCCGCCCCAAAACGTCGTAGGCGATGGTGGTGATTTCGTTCTGTGGGTTGACTTCTTCGACCAGCCGGCTGCCGGCATCGTAAGTGTAGGTAAACAGCCCGCCGTCCGGGTCGGTCATGGTTTGGCGACGGCCCAAGGCGTCGTACGCGTAGGTGATCGTCTTGTCGTCCGGCTTGGCTGCGGTGACCATCTCGTTTCGCGCCGTATAAGAATACGTGGTGCGGCCGGTAGGATCGGCCATCAACGTGCGGTTGCCCACCTCGTCGTAAGTGTAGGTATACCGCTGGCCGTCGGGATGGCGCTGGCCCACGAGACTGTTGACCGCGTCGTAGGCCATCGTAATCCGGTTGCCGCGGGCGTCGGCTTTGACGGTTTGGTTACCCACTCCATCATACACATAGGTGGCCCGCCGGTCAAGGGGGTCAATCTCGGCCGTATTCCGCCCGGCCGCGTCGTAGAGGAAGGTGGTCCGATGGTCGTTGGCGTCGATCAGGGCCGTTTGGCCCCAACCCCGCCCAGACCCTACTGACTACTGACGCTCCGACCCCAATTCCTTCAGAAGATCTCGCTTTCACCGAGGCTAGGTGGCCTCAAACCCAAAGATGGCGGCGATCAAGAATGCGAGGGGGAAAATGCAGATCGCTGTCAGGACAACCCCAAGAACAAACAGCAAGGCTTTGAGGGGCAGAGAGTACGGTGACAAGGCGCTTCCTATGGCATTCAGAGCAACCCCAATAGCAAACACAGACAGTGCCAGGTATGCCGAGTCCTCGAAGCTCCCGAGGATCTCTTGCCGGTGATCTACCGTAAGCTCGAAGAGACGAGATCCGAGCGGGACCGGCTCAAGGCCGAGCTAGACTCGCTCACGAGCCGAGAGACACGATCGAACGGCATGGACGACGAAGTAGTCGACCGAGCGATCGAGGCTCTCAGAGACCTAGGGGCGGCTCTCAACAAGGCGGACCCGGCGGACACCAAGAGGCTCCTCTCCCAGATCGTCACCCGGATCGAACTCCACTTCGAGGACGATACCAGTGGCCGGCAGAAGAGAGCCTTCTCGCACGGCGAGATCTATCTTCGGCCGGACGCTGGGGAAGCTCAAGGGACCCAACCAGACGGCGAAGTTACCCACTTGAACACAATAGGACCGTATTTCGGGACCCCAGGTTCCATTGCCAACGTCGCAAGATCGTCCTTACGTGCGATCTCGAAAGCCAAGCGGGTTTGCTGGGGCGTTTCTTGGGCATGTGGTCAGCTCCCTATGTGACGCCTACATTCTCACCCAATCAGGGGCAGGTTAGCAAGGCGGGAGGCTGGTCAGTTGCAAGGCAACCCACCTTACGTGACAAACAGCCCTGGGTATTCATCGGCCGCCTTGCTGCGGTAGAATGGGTCCATCAGTCTGTAGCCCTTGTCTGCTCTTGGGTTGTGGAACACTCTCATTCGAATCCAATTGAACCCGTGAGCTTTGAGTATTTCGAAGATGTCCTTCTCGATGCCGTGATCCGAGAAACGAGCGCCTTCATCTTTCTGTTGCTGCACCCATGAAATGTCGGCACCGATGACAAAGGCTGGGCTGGACGACGATGCCGACTCTGCCGTTGCCTCTCTGGTAGGTTCTTCTGCCCTCGCAACACCACATTTCAGAGCAAGAAGCAGGCATCGCAGAGACGAGAACTGTCGTGGTTTTCATTGGAGCAGCCCCCTTCACTCTCTCCCAGGCGGCGATGAGTTGGAAAACGTCAGTAGGCATGCCGCCGTGGTAACATCTCATCGCCTGCCGTGCCGTTTTCAGCTTGCTCCCCTGCTGCGGTTTCGTCGATTTTTACAATTCGCCACGTTGCAGGGCGGCCGATCGCCCTCTTGGCCCCCGGCGCCCGTAGCCCAATTGGGTCTCGCCAGCTCTCAGCTCCCATTTTTCCATCGCGTGCAAGGCACCGAATTGGGTCAAACCGACGCGGCCCAGTGCCGGGGATTGGACCGTGCTTGCGTTTCCTTGAGCAGAGGCGACCTCGGGTGGAGATAGGCGTCCAAAACGGGTTCTCCCGAAGTTTTGGTGAAGTGTGTCCACTCTACGCCTGCGGAGCGTTCCAGAATCGATTCCAGTCAGCCCGGTACGGCCGATGGCGGTGCGCGTATAAGGCAACTCCCTACCGCTTGAACCGCGCCCGCTGGAGTTGCTCGAATTCGATCTGCTGCTCGGGAACGTTCTTCACGGTGGCGCCGAGCTTGAAGTTGCGGTCGAAATCGATCTTGTAATCGTACTCGACGGTGTGGGCGTCCTTGCCGGTGGCACCGGCCGGTACGGTGACGTCCCAACGCAGGATCCCCTTGGTCCGCTCACGCCGCACATAGAGTTCGTCGGTGCTTAGGGCAACTTCGAGTGCGCTCAACTCGACCCGCACGTCACCGGTCCGATCGGTGTGGGGTAGCCGGTCGAAGAGCCGGATGGCCACGGGCTCCTGCTTGTAGTTCTCGACCAAGAGGCGATACTCGAAGCCCAGTTCGCGATTGCCACCCTGCACGGAGTCGGTCTTGTTGGCCAACTCGCGCCGCGAGCGCACCTGCGGATCGGCTCCCAACCCGACGACGAACGTCTGCCCTCGGGCGACCGTGGGAACCTCGGCCTGACCGACGAAGCTGCCGTCGAGATAAACGTTGACCGGCCCGGCCAGGAGATCCTCGGCACTGGTGTTCTTCAGCTCGGCTTCACGATAAACGTAGCTGGTCAGCACGGGCGTGGCCACGTGATAGAAGTTGCTGGCGAAGCTCGTGCGGAGAATCCGGACCATCTGCTGATCGGATCGGCTGGCCAGGCTCACGCCGCCTTCGAGGCGATAGCTGAGGCTGGGTCCCTCGGCCCCGGTGTCGCCCAGCCGCAGCGCGCTGAGCGTGTCCTTCGGATTGGTCAGTTCCAGAATCTGAAACTCGTTGGTCGCCGCGTTGGCGTCCCAGTTCAGACCCAGGTTGCCGGTCACGTCCCGCGAGTTGTTGAACAGCATGATGGCCGCCTTCTGCCGACCGCGAATGTCTTGAAGCTGCTGGGCCAGATCGGCCTGGTTCGTCTTCTCGCCGTCGCCGTCGGGTGTCAACGACACGGGAAACGGCGCCAGACCCGGCCCGGTCGCGCTCAGCGCCGGAGAGGCCGTCGAGAGGGTCAGCGTCACGCCGTTCCAGTCTTCTCCGGTCATCTGCTGAATCAGGGCGTTGCACTCGATGCGGATCTCTTCTTCGTCGGCCGCGGCGCGGAACGTGTAGGTGGGCGACCAGCCGCAACTCTCGACCAGGTACTTCAGACGGATCGTTCCCTCGTCGGCGTCGCGTTTCTCGACGAACACGATCGCCTCGCGCACGGTCTGCGAAGCGCCGCCGGTCAGTTCGGCCCGCTTGCGCTGGGCCAACGAAAGTTGCTCGTTGAGCTTCTCGACCGATTGCTCCAGTTCGAGTTGTTCGGTTGCGATCTGCCCACGTTGTTCGAACGAGAAGGCGGTGATCTCCTTCAGTGCTTCGGCGTCGAGCACGCCCTGGGACAGTTCGATCTTGGCCGTCGGGGCGACGAACCCTTCCAGACCGTCGAGGTAGGCCGAGCGTTTGGCCAGCAGTTCCTGCATCTTCGACGCCGATTTGAGTTGGAAGTTGATCTTCTTGATCTCTTCGTCCAGCGCGCGAACCTCGTCGCGGGGTTCCGCGCCCACGGCGCGCGTGCGAAACCGTACCGCTCGAACTTCGATCCCCTCGCTCCCCTCGGCAAACAGACTACCGGTAACGACCTGCTCCGGCAGATCGCCGACGACGATTTCCACGCTTCCTTGCGGGGCTTTCACGGGAATCGCGCGGGTGACCATCGCCTGGCCCTGATAGAGCGTCACCTCGGTCACCTTGCCAGGCGAGGCCTGCGGCTGAGCGGCAACCATCCCTGGCAGCAACAACACGGCCAGAAGCAACCCGGCGACCGCCGACGACCAACACTTCACTCTGCGAACGATAGACATGACTTCTCCTCCTCTCAAGGGAACCGGTGATAGACAACCTCGCCCACAGTATAGTAGAAACACACGCGGGTTGCCCCCCAGGGTTTGCAACGAGTTTGTAACGAGTTTGTAACGAGTTTGTAACGGGGGGTGCAAACACGCGCCAGATACGCCGCCGACGATAGGTTAAGTGCATTACAGAATAGCGTGCGGCGCCTCCAACCATGGAAAGAAACTTGATGAGAACGATGCTTACCTGTCTGGCCGTACCCTTGTCGTTCATAACCAATGGGCAGCGCCGGCGCCAAAGAAATGGTTCCGAACCGCGGTGATGACCGACCGGTGGCGCCTGCTCGACAACGGCAAGCTGCACGATATCAAGAACGACTCCGCACAGCGCAAGAACCTGATCAACGAGCACCCGGAAGTCGCCGCCAAACTTCGGGCCGATTACGACCGGTGGTGGGAAACCATCAGGAATTCTAAGAGCACAAGTCCTTAATCGGCGATTCCCTTTCGTCGAAAGATTATGCATTGCTTCGTTTGTCGACAAAGACGGCAAACACCTGACCAACGCCTACTATATCTATGCCGTGAGAAAGTGACCAAGAACTTCAGCAGCCGGGTAAGCATGTCCCCAAGGCTGATCCTGCGTATCGTTTGCATCGCGTCTTTTCCCTCAGCCCAGATCGGCAACCGGCGGGGCTCCCAGTTCCCCCAGTACGGCCACCGCCCACTCCCGGACCGTCTCTACCTGATCGCCGCAAGCCAGGGCCAGGGGAACCGCCGCGGCGCGGGCATCCGGGCCGAGGCGTGACAATTGCTCGGCGGCTCTGGCTCGTTCAGCGGGTTCAGCGGCGGTCAAGGCGGCGAGGAGTTGGGAAACGTCAGTGGGCATGACGGTATTGGACTTTGGCGGGGGGGGCGGCGTGCTTCGGACGCGATTGTAGCACCTACCTGCCCAGCGCCCAATCGCGGATGATGGCACCCGTGACTCCACTTTCGGCATGCGGTCGTTGTAAGATTCGCCCCTTGCCGCGGCCTTTTCATTGCTCCCCTGCTACGGTTTCGTCGATTCTTACAAATCGCCACGTTGCCGGGGCGGCTGATTGTCCTTTCGGCCCCCGGCGCCCGTAGCCCGATTGGGCCTCGCCAGCTCTCGGTTCCCGTGTTTCAATCGCGTGCAAGGCACTCAATTGGGTCAAACCGACGCAGCCCAGTTCCGGGAATCGGACCGTGTGTGCGTCTGAAGGGTACGGGCGACCAAAAGCGGGGCCCTCGAGGTGTTTTGGGCATATTCGGCCTGGTTTAGGAGTCTCACGTGCGTCAGCAAGGGCCTGACGCCGGGATTCCCGGCCAACGGCAAACTTGACAGCGTCGGCGAATAGGCCATACGATGGCCCTTGGGCTCCTCGCCTCGAGAGTCGACTCGGCCCTTCAAGTCGCCCCGGACTAGTAAACCTATGGACAACGTGTCGATCACCAGCCCAGCGGGCATCCTGGCGACCCTCGCCGCCGTGACGTCGTTCTTCTACTTCCTCGAGAAGAAGACCGGATGGAAGCTCTTTGAATACTTCCCGCCCCTGCTGTTCATCTACGCCGTCCCGCTGGTGTTGTCCAACACGGGCGTGATCACCAACGAGTCGCCGTTGTATGACTGGATGGGCGACGTCATTCTTCCCATGTTCCTCATCCTCATGCTCCTGGAAATCGATGTCCTGGCGGCCGTGAGAACCATGGGCAAGGCAGTCCTGGTCATGCTCTGCGGAACGGGCGCGGTCATCATTGGCGCCCCGCTGGCATATTTTCTCGTCAAGGACGGATTGGAACCCGAGGCCTGGAAAGCGTTTGGAACTCTCGCCGGGAGCTGGATCGGCGGTACCGGCAACATGGCAGCGGTGAATGAAGGGCTTCAAACACCTCCCGCCGATTTCGGCCTGGCGGTGCTCGCCGACGCCCTGATCTATATGATCTGGCTGCCGATCCTGTTGGGTTCCAGGGCCTGCGCACCCTGGTTTAACCGCTTCGCCCGGGTCGATAAGAGTCGACTCGCGATGCTCGAGCGCGCCTCGGACAACCTACCCAGCGAGAAGACGGATTTCGAAATCAGACACGTGCTTCATCTGCTGTTCTTGGGGCTGTTCTTTCCCTGGCTGGCGGGTACTTTGGCGGAGCATCTGCTGCCGGAGATCAAGCCCGTGCTAACCACCAACTCCTGGAAGATCCTCTTGACGACGACCTTCGGGATACTTCTCTCCCTGACCGCGGCCAAGAGAATTCCCGGCAGCCGTCAACTGGCGGCGGCCCTGGTGATCCTCTTCGTGGCCAGTATGGGTGCCAAGGCGGGCCTGAGCGCAGTGGCCGAGCGAGCCCCCTGGTTCCTGCTGGGGGCCTTCATCTGGATCGCCTTGCACGGTGTTTGCTGTGTTTTGGCGGCGTGGGTCTTTCGGGTGGATCTGCAATCCACGGCCATCGCCAGCGCCGCCAACATCGGCGGGATCGCCACGGCCCCGATCGTCGCCGCCCATCACAACCAGAAGCTGGTGCCAGTGAGCATCCTGATGGCGCTCTTAGGCTATGCTATCGGCACCTATGGGGCTTTCCTGGCGGCCTGGCTGTGCTACCTGGTTTCTTGAACCGGTCGTCCCACGCGTTTCTTGTCCGCTGCAAACTCGCCGATCATCCGTAGCGGATTGCCATCATCGTCCAGTTCAAAGGTGACCGGTGCATCGAGATCCTCTATGCTGAATTCCGTCTTCGATCGCGGAAGCAGACTGAAGCTGCCCACGCCCGGACCGCCAATCAGCAGACCGTCATCCACGGCCTTGACGCACAGCTTGAAGCCCTCGAACTCGTACTGCCCCGCGTATCTGCGCAAGACGCTCGGATCGAGCGTGACGATATCGGCACGTTTTCCTAAGCAGGGCAAGGGAACCAGCTTGGCACGGGGCTTCGGCTTGCCGACCCGGGCACTGAGAATCAACTCCAGCAGCTTCAGTCGCTCCGAATCCTTCACGCGATGCTTCTCTCTGCCCAACGGCAGACTCAGGTCCCAAAACGTGTCCACGCGGTGAACCAGCACCAGGTTGGCCAGCGGCACAACGTCGATCGCATGGCCGCCATAGCCGCGGGCCGAGTACATCCCAAGCGCTTCAAACGGCCCGTTGACGACCGGCCACCACAAATACCCGTATGCATACTGGGGATTCGAGGTGGTATCCCCTTCCCGAAAGTACGAAGTCGTGCTCTCTCGGACCCACTGCCGGGTGAGGATCTGCCGGTCTTGCCACTTTCCGTTGCGAAGAAAGAGCAGACCGAAGCGGGCCATGTCCCTGGCCGAGAGCCGAAACGGATAGGCCGGATGAATGGAATGTTCCTTCTCCAGGTGGTAGTAGGTGTCCTGGAGCCTGAAATCCTCCATCCCCAGCGCAGCGGCAAAGTGCCGCCGGAATTCCTCGAAGACCTTTCTGCCCGTCTGTTGCTCGAAGATCGTACACAGGGCGTTGAAGTCCCAATTGTTGTACCAGAACAACTCGTCGGGGCGGTGGCTTCCGCGCCGGGGACGGGTCTTCATCATCTTGGACGTTTCGTAGGCCGCCGGATGGTAGACCCCAGATCGCGACTTCAGCAGATCAATCACCCGGGCTCGCTTCTCGTCGCCGGTCAGGGGAGGATTGTCGTCGACGTTCATTTCCGCCAAGGTCTTGTTCAGATCGATCCTTCCGCCGGTCACGTGAACTCCGTACAGCGCGCTGAGGAGGCTCTTGCGGACGGAATGGCACATGTAGCGGGTTTCGATCTCGCCCCAGGCAGCCAGCGCGGCACCGTCGTGGACGACCATCACCGCGGCGGAGTCGATGGAGTCGAAGTGCTCCCGGGCCTTGCGGAGTTTCTTTGAGGACCATCCGGCTTCTTCCGGCGTGGCATACTGGAGCCAGGTTTGTTGGGGACAGCGGTTTGTTGCACACCAGCGGATTCCCCAATTGGCGCGAGAGGAGTTGGAAAACGTCAGTAGGCATGACAGTATTGGACCTTGCCGGGGCCGGCGGCGTGCTTCGGACGCGATTGTAACACCCACCTGCCCAGTGCCCAATCGCGTTGGATGACACCGGTGACTCCACTCTCGGCATGCCGCCGTTGTAGAATTTCATCGCCTGCCATGCCGTTTTCAGCTTTTGCTTCCCTGCTGCGGTTTCGTCGATTCTTACAATTCGCCACGTTGGCAGGGCGGCCGATCGTCCTCTTGGCCCCCGGCGCCCGCCGCGACCTCTGCAACCAGCAACGCCACCCCCCCCTAAGGTGAAATTCTGCTGGCCAGCGTAAGCAAATGAGCGGTTGAAAGTTACCACTAATGGGGGGTAGCGTTGTCCCGTCCATCGTTTGCAACGCTCGTTGTTCCGTAGAAGGGTGTTGTTCAGGACGCCCGGATACGCAGCCAAGACCGCGGCCGTGGGATGGGTGGTTGCCGCATTTCCCCCACCACATTGCCCCGCCCCAAGCCCGACAACCGCTGATTCAGAGCGAAAGACAGGGTTCTGGGGGCGAGAAATCGAACTAGTTTGATTTCGGCGGTGGTTTGCCGCAAGGGGCGGTCCATGACGGTGGCCGTCAGCGGCGATTTCGCAGGGCGTAGGCGATCAGCCCCACGGCACTCATGGCCAACAGCGCGATAGTTGAAGCTTCGGGGACTGTTGCCGCTTTGGCACCCGGCACGGTGGTGCGTTTCACGCACCCTACAGAAAATCACTCCAGCGTGGCGATGAACTCGTCGACGGTCATGGAGCCGCCCAGCAGGGGATAGATTTCCCGCTCGACGTACTGCTGGTTGGCTTCGGAGGAGGTGGCGGTGGCGTTGCGGATCACCCGGACCTGGAAGCCCCGGTCGTAGGCACTTCGGGCGGTGGCTTCCACGCAGACGTTGCTGAGGAACCCGGCCACCGCCAGGTTCTTGATTCCCTTGGTGCTGAGGATCTCTTCGAGCTGCGTGTTGGTGAATCCGCTCAGGGCGTGTTTTCCCGAGAGGACCGGTTCGCCCTCGGCCGGTTGGATCTCGTCGGTCAGTTGCGTGCCCCACGCGTCGGGCTCAAACGCGCCCTGCGCGGCGGCGTCGCCGATGATCCCGCAGACGCCGTGCTTCTCGGCCCACGGTTGATCGTAGACGAACGGACAATGGACGATCAGGCACCCCTTCTCTCGGGCCTTGCTGGCCAGTTCGGAGGCGTTGCTCAGCGTATCCTGCCGGGCGAGTTCGTCTTTGACCATTGCGAACAGCTTCCCGCCTTCCTTGCAGAATTCGTTCTGGAACTCGATAAACACCACGGCCGTTTCGTTTGCTTTCATAGTTCTCTCTCTCGATTTCGGGGGCGGGAGTCATTCTCCATGGTTCGGCTTGCTCGGCGTTCCCGGCGAAAACGGTTCCCGTCCCCGTTTTCCTCCCGCGCCGGGGCTAGCCCGTCAGGATTCCCAGAATAATACGATTTTCCGGAAAGGCCAAGTGGCGTTGAAAGATTTCGGCGGCGCCATCATTATGGTAGTAGGTAGCAGGGTGCCTGGGAACTCTGATTCATGTCAAGCCACGACCAGTGGTGGCGGGGAGCTGTCTCGTACGGTGGCCCCCACGATTGAGGGAGAGTGTTTGTGCAACGTTTGATGTTGAGGTCCAAGATCCACCGCGCCACGTTGACCGGCACCGAACTGGAATACGAAGGCAGCATCTCGATCGACGAAGACCTGCTGCGGGCGGCCGACCTGCTGCCGGGCGAACAGGTCCACGTGTTGAACCAAAACAACGGCCAGCGGATCATCACGTACGTGATTGAAGCGCCGACCGGATCGCGAACCGTGCTGCTTAACGGCCCCGCCGCACGGCTCGGCGCCCCCGGCGACCGGGTGATCGTGCTCTCCTATGGCCTTGTTTCCGACGAGGAGGCCCGGTCCTTCCAACCCACGGTCGTGCTGGTGGATGAAGAAAATCGGCTGCTCGGCGGGTGAGCAGGGGTAGGTCGTAGCGATGGCCGGCAGCCTTTACTGCCGCGGTTCGTTCGCCTCGTGGCGGTCTTCCTCGGCGTGGGTGGCGCGGATCGCCTTGGCGCGGTCTTCCATGGCGTCGGCAGCCGCGGTATCGCGCGGGTCGCGCTTGCGCAGCAGCGCGGCGTGGGCCTGAAGAGTTACGGCCAGATCGGGGTGAAACGGGACCAGCGACTTCTCCCGAACGGCCATGGCCCGCTTCAGACAGACCGCTGCTTCCTCATACTTCCCTTGGCGGACGTAGAGGTTAGCCAGGCCACACAACGGCCGGGCGACGTCGGGATGTTGCAGGCCCAATCGCTTGTCGAGGATTTCGATGGCCCGCCGGTAGCCGGTCTCGGCGCGGGTATGATTCAGCGGGCTGAGCACGTCCAGGGCGGCCAGGTTGGCGATCGTTTTGGCCACGTCGGGGTGCTCCTTGCCGAAAGTTTCTTCGCGGATTTCCAAGGCCCTTTGCAGAAACGGCCGGGCGGCGCGGGATTGTCCGCGGGCGATTTCCAATGCGCCGCGAGTATTCCATACGGCGGCCACGCTGGGATGGCCTTCGCCGTAGGCCTTCTCGAAGACTTCCAGGGCCTGACCACATAGCTCTTGGGCATCCTCGTAGCGGCCTTGCCGGACGTAGAGGTCGGCCAGGTGGCTGCGGATTGCGGCCAGGTAAGGGTGATCCGGTCCCCAGACCTGTTGGGCCACGGTCGCGGCACGAAGGTAATCGAGTTCGGCCCTGGTGTATCGGGACAGCCTGACGTGGACGGTCGCCAACGTGTCCAGACACGCTGCCACGCTGGCGTGTTCGGGCCCGGCGGCCTGTCGGCAAATGGCCAGCGCCTTCTGGGCCTTCTGATGTGCTTCTTCGTACTGGGCCAGGGCCGTGTGGACCACGGCGCTGGCGTTGTAGCTGAGGCCGAGAATCGGATGGGTTTCAGGCAGGCTTCGTTGGTGACTGGCCAAGGCCCATCGCGTTTGTTCCCAGGCATCGTCTTTGGCCAGTTCGCGGGCCGGGTCTTTGGTGTACTGGCCGAGGTTGCCGTGGAGCATGGCCAGGTTGGCCAGGCCGGAAGCCACGTACGGATGATGTCGCCCGAGCGTCCTGGTCCAGAGGTCGCCCGCCCGGCGGTACAGGCCCTTGCCGCCCTCGTATCTGGCCTGAAGCAGATAGATCGTGGCCTGGTTGTTGAGGCTGGCGGCCTCGAAGGGATGCGGCCGGCCGGGAGTGTTCTGGAAGATCTCCCGGGCCCGTGAACCCATCTGCACGGCTTCGTCGTACTGCTTGCCCAGGCCCACCTTCAGCACGGCCCCGACGTGCAGGCAAATGCCCAAGGCGGCGTCCTTCTCGCTGGCATCCTTCCCAGCGGGCCGCTCTTGGCGACGGTAGGAGGCGACTCCGTCGGCCACGGGTCGGGTGGACGTTCGATCGCCGTCGGAGACGCCTCCCACCGCCTCCATGGCCCGAGAAACCAACTGCTCGGCCCGGTCGAACTCGCCGAGTTGCATATCGGCGACGGCCAACTGACACAACAGCATCGGATCGTCCGGGGCGGCGCCCAACGCATCGCGATACCATTGCGCCGCCCGCTCGAACCGACCCGCGTACATTTCGTTCTGGGCTCGCGCGATGCGGATCGCGTGCGGCCTGACGTCGTCTTCGCTCATGGCCTTCGCCAACAGACTCCGGGCCCCTTTGAAGTTGCCCAAGGCAATGGCCTTCAGGCCTCGCTGGTAGCTGTTGATTTCGCCGTCGTCGATCTGCACGACCAGTTGCCGCGTGCGCAGCGGCGGGATCGGCGGCTGCAGCAAGGCCATCTCGCCGTTGGGCATCGCCAGCACGACCGCCACGATCTCCTTGGCCAGCGGGACGGCGATGTCGCCGATCACTCGTCGGCGGACCGCCACCGGAGCCACCGGGCTGAGCCACCACCCCATGACCACCGCGAACACCGCCAATCCGACCAATCCCCTAATACTCGTCTCGCCCAAAACGGGCAGTTTGACGGTCGTGCGAACATGCTGGGCTTTGCGGAGCCGTTTGCCGAAATCGGCGTGCTGGCCGCGCCGAAGCCGGCTGAGCATCTCTTCCTCCGCCGAATCGGTTTGCCGCGTGGCCACCGCAAAGACCAGCACCGCCACGGCCGCACAGCCGAAGCCCATCATTCGTTGCCACAGCATCGGCACACCGCCGGACGGCAACGGAGCCAGATACGCGCCCAACACGCAGATTGCCACCGCCGCGCCGGTCAGCAGCATGGCAATGGACCACTTTCGGGCGGTCCGGGGTGGGACGTGGCGAAGCACCGAGGGCGGCGGATGTTCTGCCCCCTCCGAGTTGACTGCGTGTTTGGCCATCGCTCGTTTGGGACGGCTGGATGCGAAGCGTGGTAGGCTGGATGCGAAGCCTCAACTCCGGTAGCATACATTCTAGCATACACGGGCCCCGTGGCAAACGACGACAATGTTGGTACATGGTGAGTTTTACGAGGGTCTTTAGCATGCCACGAATCGTCACGTCACCACCAGGGGGGCCGACTTCCCCCGACGGCGCAAAACCCGGCGGATGGTGGCAGGAGTCGGAAGACGGGCTACGGGTGCTCTGCGGCGTTTGTCCCCGGGCGTGCTCCTTGGGGCCGGGGGACCGGGGGTTCTGCTTTGTCCGCGAGAACCGCGGCGGCCAGATGGTCTCGACCACCTACGGCCGCAGCACCGGTTTCTGCGTCGACCCGATCGAGAAGAAACCGCTGAACCATTTCTTCCCCGGCACCGCCGTGCTCTCCTTCGGCACGGCCGGCTGTAATCTGGGATGCAAATTCTGCCAGAACTGGACGATGTCCCGCTCCCGCGACGTCGACGCCTCGACCCAGGTCGCCGATCCGGAGACCATCGCCCGCGCCGCCAGCGAACTCGGCTGCCGCAGCGTGGCCTTCACCTACAACGATCCGATCATCTGGGCCGAGTACGCCATCGATACGGCCCGGGCGTGTCACGACGCGGGCGTGAAGACCGTGGCCGTCACCTCCGGCTACATCACCGCCCAGGCCCGCACCGAATTCTTCCGCCACATGGACGCGGCCAACATCGACCTGAAGGGCTTCACCGAAGACTTCTACCGGAAGTTGACCGGCGGGCATCTGGAGCCGGTGCTGGATACCTTGCGATGGGTGGTCCACGAGACCGATACGTGGGTGGAGATCACCAATCTGATCATCCCCGAGGCGAACGATTCGCCCGACGAGTTGAAGCGGATGTGCCAGTGGCTGGTCGACGAGTTGGGGCCCGATGTGCCGATCCACTTCTCGGCCTTCCATCCCGACTTCAAGATGACCGATCGTCCGGCCACGCCGCTTCAGAAGCTGGTCGCAGCCCACGAGATCGCCCGCCGCGCCGGCCTGCGATACGTCTACACAGGAAACATCTCCGACCGCGAGCACCAGAGCACGTATTGCCCCGGCTGCAACCGGGCGGTGATCGGGCGCGACGGCTACCTAGTGAGCGGTTATGAGGTGCGGGAAGGTCGTTGCGGGCACTGCGAGACGCCGATTGCCGGCCGATTCGACGGGCCGCCGGGCGACTGGGGCGGCGGACGGATGCCGGTGCAGATCGCCCAATACGCCCGACCTAAGGAGCCCGCGCCTCCGACACCGACGGAATCCGTCGCCCAGCGAGAACCCGAGCCGCGTTTGAAGCCCGAGAGGATCAGCCCCCAGCGTCCCCAGCTGACCCCGCAGCAGCAGGATCTGGTTTTCCGGGCGGCCGGACAACGGGTGGCGGCTGTGGTCCGTTCGCTGCCGGCCGAATCGGTCGACGGCTTGCTGAGAGAATCGGCCGAGATGCCCGTTTACGGCGTGTTCGTCAGCCTGAAACGGGGCGGCCAATTGCGGAGTTGCTGCGGTTTCATGGGCCAGTCGATTCCGCTGGCGGAGGCCCTGGACCGTGCGGCGGTCCGGGCAGCCAAAGACGATCCCCGCTTTCCGCCCATCTCGCCCACCGAGTTGCAACACCTCGGCATGGAAGTCTGGCTGTTGTGGGGACTTCAGCCGGTCACCGCCCGGGGCGAAGATCGCGTCGAAGCAGTCACCGTCGGCACCCACGGTCTGCAAATCGCCCGGGGACCGGCCCGCGGTCTGTTGCTGCCCGGCGTGGCCGTCGACCACAACCTGGATGCCAGAGGTTTCCTGAAACAGGTCTGCCTGAAGGCCGGGCTGCCCCAAGACGCCTGGAAGCACGACGACACCATGTTGATGACCTTCGAGGGCTACGCGATCCGGGGGCGGATCGAAGCGGCCGGCGGCGTTGAAGAGGCTCCCGCAGGCGGGCCGACTCCGGCCGAGGTGGCCCGGCTGGCCGATTTCTGCCGCAACAACGTGGGGTCGCTTTTGCAGGGGGCCACGCCCAGCTTCTATATGCCCGGTGGATTCGACGGCGGCGTCTGCGGCGCGACGCTCTCGATCGGCCTACCGCAAAGCACCGAGCGGATCGAGTGCAGCAAGCTCTCCGTGCGGCCGAACATGCCCCTGCAAGCCACGCTCTTCAGCCTGGTCGAGTTGACCGCTCGGACGCTGGCCGCACGCCCCATCGACGCGGCCACGTTTCAAAACTCGTCGTTGGGCCTGACCGTGTTGCTCGATCCGGCCATGCACGGCACGCTTGCCGAACCGGAACTCCAAGGGATCGATCCGCGACGCCGCGCCGTGCTGGTGATGGATGCGTCCCGCTCGGTCTGGGTGTTCGATCCGCAACGCACCGCCGAGGAGTTGTTCCAGGAAGCGGTCCAGAAGGGCGGCTTCCTCGACCCGGCCCGGGCCAACGTGGTCAGCCTGGGCGTGGTCTCGACCGAGCAGCAAGCCACCGTGGTCAACGTCCCGCGTCCGCTATCCGGGCCCGAGGTCCGGCCGGCCGCCGTGGCCGGCGCGTTTTACCCGGCTACGCGGGAGGAAATCGATCGCGTGCTGGACGAGATCATCCCCAAGAAAACGAAACCCAAGCCATGGCCGGCGGTGATGGTGCCGCATGCCGGCTGGATCTATTCGGGCAAATTGGCCGCCGACGTGTTCGGCCGCGTGAAGATCCCCGAATTGGTGATCGTGTTGTGTCCCAAGCATCGCCCCGGCGGGGCCGAATGGGCCGTGGCGCCGCATCGAGCCTGGTCGCTGCCGGGTGGGGAAGTGGCGTCGGATCCCGAGTTGGCCCGGCAGTTGGCCGAAGGGATTGACGGCTTGGAGCCCGACGCGCTGGCCCACCGGCAGGAACACGCCATCGAGGTCCACTTGCCGCTGTTGGCCCGGCTAGCGCCGCACGCCCGCGTAGTCGGCATCACCGTCGGCGGCGGCGAACTGGCCGGCCTGCGCCGCTTCGCCCAGCAAATGGCCGAGGTGCTCGGCGACGGCCGGCCGCGGCCGCTGCTGGTCATCTCCACCGACATGAACCACTTCGCCGACGACGCCGAAACCCGACGGCTCGACCGCCTCGCCTTGGACGCCATTCAGACGCTCGATCCGGACCGGCTGTACGACACGGTCCGCCGGCATGGCATCAGCATGTGCGGCATGATGCCGGCCGTGATCGTGATGGAGACCCTGCGGCAATGGAACTCGCTCAGTCGCTGCGAATCGGTCGGCTACGCCACCAGCGCCGACGCCGGCGGCGACACCGACCGCGGCGTCGGCTATGCCGGGCTGCCGCTGGGGTGACCGTCCCCCGTAGCGCCTACTGCACGCGGATCTCCACGAACACCGAGTCGGTCTCGGGGGGATCGGGTGGGAGGATGACGGTCGCCGAACCCTTCTTGGGCAGCAGGGCCGCGATCCCTGCAGCGTCGAGTACGTGCGTGCCGAAGGGAACGTTCTTGAACGTGAACAGCCCCTTCGCATCGGTAACCGTCTTCCGCTTGGTTCCCCGAAGAGTCACCGTGATGTTGGGCGCCGGCACGTCGAACAGCAAGATCCGCACCACCACCCGACCGTTGATCGTGGGAGTCAAGTCGGGAGTCCCTTGGGGCAACCGGATCCCGATCCGCGCCGCTTGAACGATCATGGCCTGTTTGAAATATTGGAATTTCTTCCGACCGACCGGCTTCTTTCGGGCCCACTGAAATGAGCTGTCCAGGATCCGGCGCGGGAGCCGGCCCTGGTCGACCAAGGTGACCACATAAGTGATGTATGCCTCTTCTTTGGGGTCGGCCGTTCGCAGGTCGGCGCGGATGGTCTTCGCGTCAAGTCGGACCGTTGCCGTCGGCGACGCCGGGCCGGCCTCTGCGATACTGGTCTGGTAGGCCACCAGCACCGCCAACATGACCGCAATAGTCGAACGTCTCGAGAACATGACCGCACTGCTGGCCGTAAGTAATAGTACGAAAGAGGGATGCCGTCGATGCCCGGCCCGCTTGTAGCCGAATCCACCGTTCGCCGCAAGACCAACAACCGCTTTCGATGCCTCTCTCCCCCGCGCCCGACCAACGATTTCAGTGGACACACAGCGACAAAAGAGAGATAGTGATAGATAGACCCATGTGCGGTCTTCCAGCACACGTTTGGCGGTCGTCGCTACGACGACCCAAGTCGCCGTACCGGCGACGGCTAAACGGTTGGTTCGCGAATCGCCCCACAAGCCGATTTGGCGCTGCCATGCCCCGTACCGCCTTAATCCTTTGCCTGCTGCTGTTCACCCCGACCGCCGGACCGGCTGCCGGTGACGACCCCTGCGGCGGCGTCGCCCAGGAGGCCGTTCGCAGCGAGGTGGCGCGGCTGCTCGAGCAGTTGGACAGCGACGGCTACGAAACCCGCTGCGACGCGGCGGCCAGGCTCGAACAGTTGATCGACAGACCGGAGTTGGGGCGGCTGCTGGCGATCGAGTTTCAACGGGCGCTTCGGCGGCCGGAGGTGTCGTTCGAGGTCCGCTGGCATCTGACGCGGTGGTCCCGCCGTTTGCCCAAGGTTCTGCCGGAACCGGCCAAGGAACTCTCGACCGAGCAAATCGAGCGGCTGATGCAGGAGTTGGACGACGACCGTTACGCCGTGCGGTTGGCGGCGGTGCAGCGGCTGAAGGAGCTGTTGAATTGCGACGAGCACGTACCGCCTCTGAAGCGGGCCATGCAGTCGCGGCTGGAGGGAGCACTGGATGCGGCCGCGGCGCTGCAACTGCGCAAGCTGCTCGAGTTGACCCGACCGGCGATGGTGGCCGAATACTGGCAGGGAGGCCGTCACCGGGCCGAGCAACATCTGATCATCGGCGTGCCCAGCATGAGTGAAGGGGCCAAACGTCCCAGCCACTTCGACCGCATCGACGACCGCGTGGCCCATTGCGTCAGCGGCAGCAATCTTTCGCCGGGCGATTACCCGGTGGGCGTGGCCATTCCGCACCCCAACCCCAACCAGTCGGGCGCGTTCTTCCACCTGGTCAACCTGTCCACGCCCGGCAAGCGAATGGCCTACGCGGTGGAAGTCCAGACCGACGAGGCCCAGCGATTGGCCGCCTTGAGCCGGCGGACGCTCGATCGCATGTTGGCCGAGAAACGCGAACTCAGCGAACCCGAGTTGGTCATGCTGAGTCAACTCGATGCCAAGGAGGTTTCGCGGTTTGCCGGCCAGTATTTCCACCTGGTCCGCGACAAGCAGTTGTCGTCGCCGGCGCCGGCGACGGGAGCTTACCAACATACGGATCGGCCCAGCCGGTTCGGCGCAATCTGCGCGCAGTTGGCCAGCAAGGGGACCAAGGAAGCTGCGCCCGGGCTGCTTGAGGCGATCGACAAGGGCCGTTTTCTGCCGCCCACTTCGACGGCTCCCTACCGGTTCCACTGGATGGCCGCGTTGGCGATCGCGCTGCGCGACCCCTGGCCGCAGCTCGATGCCTGGCTGGCCGAGAAGATCCCGAACACCGAGGTCCTCGTGGAAGGCCGCCCCAACGGCCCCGAGCTTGGCGCCACCGCCGCCGCCATGCTGTTGAAACGTTTCGGCCAATCTCCCTCCCAGTTCGGTCTGCAATCGGCCGCCGAACCAATGCTGATGCGGCTGGGCGTCAACGGCTATCGCTACAGCTCGAAGCAGTCGCCCACCAAAGTGCAGCAATGGTGGCAGAAGCAGAGCAGCGAATCCCCTGGGCTGCAGCGAAGTCCTGCTTCGACCGAACAGTGAGAAACAACCTGTGGCAGGCGTCTGGGACGGCCCCTACGCGTGACGGCGCCTGCGCGGCCGGAACACGTGCTTGACCTTCGCCAGGGACTCACCCAGCTTGTCGACTTCCGCCAGCGTGTTGTAGAAGTAGAAGCTCGCCCGAGTGGTGGCGGTCACCCCGTAGCGTTTGTGCAGGGGCATGGTACAGTGGTGGCCGGCGCGGACGGCAATCCCGTCGCGGTCCAACAGTTGGGCCACGTCGTGGGCGTGAGGACGCCCGGAGGCGAACGTGAAACTGACGATCCCGCCCTTTGATAAAGATAAAGATGAAGAAGAAGACGGCGCCGGGCCGAGGATCCGCACGTCGTCGATCGCTTCGAGCACCTGGTGCGCCCGTTCGGTCAGTTGGCGTTCGTGCCGGCCGATGGCGTCCATCCCGATGGCGTTGAGGTACTCGATGGCCGCCCCGAGTCCGATCGCCGGAACGATCGGCGGGGTGCCGGCCTCGAACTTCTGCGGCAGCTCCCCCGGCTCGAAGCCGTCGATCTCGACCCGGCTGATCATGCTCCCGCCGCCCAAAAACGGCGGCATCGCTTCGAGCAGTTCCCGCTTGCCGTAGAGAACGCCCACGCCCGAGGGACCCAACATCTTGTGACCGCTGAAGGCCAGAAAATCGACGTCCAGGGCCGCCACGTCGGTCTGATGATGGGGAACGCTCTGGGCGCCGTCGACCAACACCAGCGCCCCGGCGTCGTGGGCCCGGCGGATGATCTCGGCAAGGGGGTTGATCGTGCCCAGCACGTTGGAAACGGCCGTCACCGCCACCAGCTTGGTCCGATCGGTCAACAGGCCGTCGAGGAAATCGAGCTGAAGCAACCCGTCGTCGGTAATCGGGACGTGCCGGATCACCGCGCCGGTCCGCTCGGCCAGTTGGTGCCAGGGGACGAGGTTGGAGTGGTGCTCCATTTCGGTCACCAGAATCTCGTCGCCCGCTCTGACGTTGGCGTCGCCCCAGCTTCGTGCGACCAGGTTGATCGCGTGGGTCGTCCCGCAGGTGAAGATGACCTGTTCGACCGCCGGGGCGTTGATGAAGCTGCGGACCGTTTCCCGGGCGGTCTCGTAGAGGTCGTCGGACCGGTCGGCCAGCCAATGGATTCCCCGGTGGACGTTGGCGTAGTACTGCTCGTAGGTATCGACCATGGCTTGGATGACCTGGCGGGGCCGTTGGGTGGTGGCCCCGTTGTCGAGGTAGATCAGCGGCACGCCGTCGTGTACGGCCGTCGACAAGATGGGGAAATCGCCCCGCAGCACCTCCGGATCCAGCCGCCCGGTTTCAAGCCCGCTGGTCATGATGCCCCTCCGGCGGGCCGCGAATCATCGGCAGGGGGCCGCGAATCATCGTCGGCCGGCGAGTAGATGGCCGACTGCAACACGCGCCAACAGAGCAGGCAACACTTTTGCCGGCTGGCGGTCAGCCGGGCTCCGAACAACTCCAGCATGTCCTCGGCGGTGAACTGCCTGACCTCCTCCACCCGTTTTCCGTCGAACTTCTCCACCAGCATCGAGGCCGCCGCCTGGCTGATGCAGCAGCCGTCGCCGTTGAAGTAGATCTCCTTCATCGTCCCCCGGTCGTCAATCTGAAGCTCCATACGGATCACGTCGCCGCACAGCGGATTATCGCCCTCATGGGTGTGAGTACACCCCCCGCACCTGCCGCGATGGTACGGGTCCTCGTAGTGATCCAGGATGTTTTCCTGGTACAGTTCTTCCTCGTCGAGAGCCATATTCCGCTCGTAGGTAGTGTGTTCGCCCACCATTAAGGCGGGGTTGCGAGCCATCGGAAGCTATTCTCAGTGTACGAACCGGGAATGCACCGGGCAAGCATCGTAGCCGTCTCGCTCAGCGAGATGGCTACGATGGGTGTTAGCAACCCAGCATCTTCGCAGTGACCAGCCAGCGGAGTTCGCCGCGGTCGACCTCGACCCGGCCGTGGAAGCGGATGAAGGCCGTGGCCCCTTTGGCGAAGCGGATCCAACTCTCGGAGGCGCCGGTCAGCGCGGCCGCCATCTGGCCGACGTCCGGGG
>SDBV01004256.1_pt1 | contig 20708 bp, 16 predicted proteins | sample 2277081 | NCBI WGS metagenome assembly SDBV01 (sample SAMN10402039, study PRJNA504765) | marine sediment metagenome | isolation source: marine sediment core GS10_PC15, 223 cmbsf | place: Arctic Ocean: Southern Knipovich Ridge | collected 2010 | reverse complement strand
GATTTAGCATCTCAAATGCTACTATCTGCACTGACTTCGCATGTTGCTCAATAAAAGTGCTCAGCTCTTCTCTTGAGCAACCTTTAATACGCGCAAGTGCATAGCTCTGTTGTTCAAACAGCTCTTGAGAAAATAACGAAAGTTTACTCAAAAGATAAAGGCCATCTGCAAAGGTTAATCCGTTTACGGCATGCATTGCTGCATATTGCCCAACATTATAACCAGCAACAACATCTGGCTTAATACCAGCTTCTTTCAAGATTGCTGCAATTGATGAGTTGATCAAAAACAATGAAGTGTATGCATGTTGCATTTTACCAAGCTCAATATCGGATGATGCGAAACATAACTTAATAAAGTTAATATCCAAACAATGCGATGCCTGTTCAAAATATTCCTGCATAATACGAGATTCATCGTAAAGCTCCTTACCCATACCCACAAATTGACTTCCATATCCAGGAAAAATCATCCCTATTTTCATAATCCCCTCACATTTAATGTCATGTATCACGAACGTTGTTGTAAAACTCCAACCAACTGTTTTAATCGCGCTTGTGACTCTTTTTTGCCCAAAATTACTAATAACTCAAAAACACTTGGGCTCGAACTTCCCCCTACTAAAGCTATACGTATAGGTTGCGCAATAGCTCCTAATTTTTTATCATGCTCCTTCGCATAAGCAGTAATTACCTTTTTTATCTGCTCTACATCAAATGGCTCTATATCATTAAGTAAACCTATGAGTGCATCAAGCATTTCTGAAGTCTGTTTATCTATCCATTTGGCACACGCAACTTCATCATAGCTGTGCGGAGCATGTGCAAAAGATGTAATTGCTTGCGCTAATTCCATTAATGTTACAGATCGCTCTTTATACAACTCAATAAGGTCTAATAATTGCTTTCTAGCAAACGACCCCTTTGCAATGTTCGGTTGCAATGCGACAAGCATGTCAAATAGCTTTTCATTATCTGTGTGGCGTATATAGTGAGCATTGATCCAATCTAACTTTTCTTGATCAAACATTGCTCCCTTTTTTCCCACCTCATCAAGACTAAATAGTTTGGTCAGCTCATCACGAGTAAATATCTCTTGATCACCATGTGCCCACCCTAAACGCACTAAATAGTTAAGCAGTGCATCTGGCAGATAACCAAATTCCTTATATTCCTCTGTTGCCGTTGCTGCATCACGCTTGCTTAAACGTTGGCCCTCTTTGCCTAAAATCAATGGAAGATGTGCAAAGATTGGTGGTTGTTTGCCAAGGGCCTCATAAAGGAGTAACTGTTTTGGCGTATTTGAGATATGATCTTCACCACGAATCACATGCGTAATGCCTTGATCAATATCATCAGCCACTACCACAAAATTATACATTGGGCGACTATCTGAACGTGCTATAACAAAATCATCAAGCTGCTCAATGTTAACACACACCTGACCACGAATGGCATCATCAAAACAGACCGGTGTGCGCTCAAGTGGCAACTTAAAGCGTACTACATATGGTCTGTTTTGTTCCTGTGTTTGATCACGACACACACGATATGCCTTTGCAAACTCTGCCACGCCCGTCTGTTGCTTATGCAATGCAAACAGTTCATCTTGTGTATAATAATCTTTATATGCTTTACCTTGCGTAATAAGTTGATCAATAAGCTTTTTATGCTCACCAAAACGTGCCGATTGATGCACAATCGGTTCATCTGCAGATAGCCCCATCCAATTTAATGCTTGTATAATAGCATCAGTATATTCCGGTTTTGACCGCTCAGTATCGGTGTCTTCAATACGAACTAAGAAGATCCCACCATAACGACGAGCAAATAACCAATTAAATAATGCAGTCCGCAAACTACCAATGTGTAGATGCCCCGTTGGTGAAGGTGCAAAACGAACACGAACTGTTTTTTTTTCTGTTCCCATGGCTATATTCTTTTTATTGAAAACCATTCAAAAATTTCAAAGAGTTGCATATTTTTGTTCTGCCATGGCAACCCATGGTGAATCTCTAAAACTTGTCTCTGCACCATTGAGCAATAATTGCCAGACATCTTTTGCTTTCTCTAAGTTGTTATCTACCCAATAATAGCTGCCTAAATAATATAAAGCAGCATCTTGAAACATATAGGTATCATCATGTGCCAGTTGCTGCAAATTCGTAAATCCTTGATCTTTCATGCTTGGTGCATCAAGCTGTATCAAACTTTTGGTCAATGCGTAATACGCTTTATATGGCACATGATCGCTGAGTGCAGTATCAGCTTGTTCGATCATGGCAACTGCTTCATCAAACTTCTTTTTATGTGCTAATGCTTGTGCTTGCATAACCAAAAAATACGGCTGCAATGATGATCCTGATGCTTGATTAAGCCCAAGCTCATTCATGAGCATAATTTCAGACCACATATCCTGTTTGCTCTCAAGGGCCTTTTGGTATTCTTCTAAGCATTCTCCCAAAATAATCTGAGCCCTTCTACCTTGATACACGGTATAAGAATAATATAAGAACCAAACCGCTATACCAATGATACACATCGCCACACCAATGAGTGCCATTTTTACTCGTGGATGCATTGTATTAGACCACTGCACTATCTGCAACATAGATAAACTCCCAACATGAATGTTTTACTACTTTAGCTTTCGCCTTCCTTCATTTCTTGAGACTCTTTTTGCTTTTTAGTAGCCTCTTTAACCTTACGGGATTCACCACGTTTTTTGGTGCGATCACTCTTGGTAGACATAACCTTTACCCCCTTATAATACCCACACTCAGGACAGGCTTGGTGAGTAGGCAATGGATGCTCACACTGTTGACACTTGGTAAATATCTTAACCTTTAAACCCCAATTTGCATGTCTTTTATCACGACGGGGCCTACTCCGCTTCCGTTTTGGTACTGGCATGACGTAGTCTCCAAAATGTTTTACTTCTAATAGAAAATTTTTACTATAAACTTTAACCTTACTATACATACACGTATGCATATTTTTATGCTATTAACTATACAGCTTTTGTACAAAAAAGCAAAAAAATAGGAGTTATACCACCTTCAAACAGAGCGTACTTGCCAAAGACCAACCGCATTTTGCTCAATTTTACCCGCAAGCTGAAGATTGAATAACTGATCCTGCATCCCCTCCAAACTAAGACCTGTATGCTGTATCAGATCATCTATAGAAAGAGCCTTATCAGAGCAATAATATATAACCTGTTGCTCTATTGATGCTCCACTTGATAATGGTTTTCTTAATGGTTGCCTGCTAGGTGGCGAGATTATGGACATCTGCGTAGTTTGCGTTGCAGGGCTTACTTCACCCAATTCAACAAGCAGCTCTTGCACCGAGCCTACTAGAGTAGCCCCCTCCTTAATTAAAGCATGACATCCTTCATGTAATTCATCAAACACAGATCCAGGCACCGCCAAAACCGTCCGGCCCTGCTCTAGAGCAAACCCTGCAGTAATAGATGCACCACTTTTTTTGGCTGCCTGTACCACTAAACATGCCTGACTCAAACCAGAAATAATACGATTGCGTGCGGGAAAATTGCCTGAAAGAGGCTGCATTTGTAAAGGAAATGGGCTCACCAACGCACCACCTTGCATAGCAACGGTTTCAAACATGCGCATATTTGAACGTGGATAAGGATACAATAGACCAGAACCCAAAACAACAATGGTATTCCCACCCAACTGTAATGCAGCACGATGCGCCATAGTATCAACACCAATCGCCCCTCCACTCACTACCGTCCAACCTAATTCAATAAGTCCTGGCATCCATGAACTGATAATTTGCTCGGCATGCTGATCTGCTTTTCGTGATCCAACAATTGCTATGTTTTTTTCAAATATACTCAGGTCGGCACCTTTATAATAAAGCACCGATGGTGGTAAATGAATATGCTTAAGTAACGCTGGATAAGATTTATCAATACAGGTAATCAGCTTAATATTATAACGCTGTAGCAGTTCAATCTCTGTGTTAAGAATAGACTGATCTGCAAGTCCCTCTACAATTAAACGTGCTTGCTTTATATTAATTCCATACTGGCAGAGATCATTGATCTTCAAATCATATAGGTTGCCAATAGTTTGTAGGCGCTCAACAAGCTTTTGTATAGTTCCTGGGCCGATGCCCTCAATAAGACTCAAATGTAATATAATGTGTTCTGTTTTCATATAAGTAGCCAATGTATTAGGATCCAGTCTTCGCTCAGGATTCGTCGGATTAAGAAATCTATTAAACATAGCAGATCTCTGAAAAAAAGGACCTTCATTACGAAAGCCCTATTATACCATCACGATCTAAAAATTTATTTTAATTGCTCAAAACTGCTCGAGCATATCATCATCAGAAACATCAAAAAGACCTCTTTGCTGAGCCTGTTCTTCATCCACTTGTTCTTTTTTTACCTCCAACGTGATGCCTGTTTCACTCTCAGCAAGTTTAATATCTTGCGCTGGAATAATTTCAATATCATCTGGTGTAATTTCTGAAGCGGATACTTCTGGCTGTTCAGCTTCAGGTAGTTCCGGTTCACCTTCTGCTGATGCTTTCAGATCAACGTCAACCATTGTGCCCTTTGGCGAGATTCCAACTGGAACCTTCACCTCTTTACCTTCTCCTGAATCCGCATTACCGTTATCAGTATGTTCTGTTTCTTCAAAAGCAACAATAGCAGCTAACCTTTGATCTTTTGCAAGTCTAATCAAACGCACCCCTTTTGCTTGACGCCCCATAGTTCGAATTTCAGTCGGCGACAAACGAATAATCTTACCTGCTCTATCTATCAAGAGTACTGTTGATTCATCAGTTACTAGTGCTAAACCAATAACATTACCATTTCGTTTGGTGGTTGGAATAGTACGTACACCAACACCCCCACGGTGAGCTACACGAAAATTTTGAATCTTAACACGTTTGCCATAACCATTTTCGGTTGCAAACAACAGATCACCACCATCGGTTACTATCTCCATTCCGACAACAAAATCATCCTTTTTCAAACGAATGCCAATCACACCTGCTGCCTGGCGCCCCATTGAGCGAACTTCAGTTTCTTGAAAACGAATACCCTGTCCATGAGCAGTTGCTATAACGATCGAATCTTTTCCGGTACTGATTGCACAAAAAATAAGTTTATCACCATCCCTTAATGTTACAGCTCGAATACCTGTTTGACGTATCTTTGCGAATGCCATAGCATCGGTACGTTTAATAATACCCTTCTTGCTGAGCATGACTATCTGTTTGCCTTCCAACTCAGGTGTACAGAGCAACTTAACCACCTTTTCATCCGGTTGTAATGGCAACAAATTCACAATAGCACGACCCCTTGCTGTTCTTGATGCCTCAGGCACTTGAAACACTTGTAAATTATATACACGCCCTAAATTGGTGAAGAATAACAGCTCATCATGGGTACGCGTTATATAAATATCCTGTACAATATCATCAGCTTCATCAAGCGAAGCCATACCCATTTTGCCTTTTCCGCCACGATGCTGTACACCATAAGTTTGTAATAAAACTCGCTTGATATAGCCCTTCATGGTTAGGGTAACAACTACGTCTTCTTCTGGAATTAAATCAGCTTCTGTCAGTAAATCTAAGGCACCTTCAATTCGTGTTTTTCTATCATCACCATAGGTCTGCTTGATCTCTTCAAGTTCTTTTTTGATCTCATCTTGCAACACCGATTCATCTGATAATATCAATTTTAACTGCCCTATAGTCTTTTTGATCTCTTCCAGCTCTTTATGAATTTTTTCTTGTTCAAGGCCAGTCAATCGCTGCAAACGCATTTCAAGAATTGCTTTGCATTGTGCCTGAGAAAGCATGAACCGTTTGTTCAATTTGGTAATAGCATCATCAGGAGAAGACGATTGCTTAATCATGCCTACCACTTCATCAATATGTTGAAGTGCAATAATAAATCCTGCCAAAATATGTTCGCGAGCTTCAGCCTTACGCAAATCGAATAAGGTGCGTCGGTATACGACCTCTTTACGATGAAACAAAAACTGCTCAAGAAGTTGCCGTAAGTTGAAAATAAGTGGCTTGTTATCAAGCAAGCCAAGCATTAACATGGAAACGGATGTTTGAAGCGATGTATGTTTGTATAGTTGATTTAATACAACACTCGGATTCTCGCCACGCTTGAGCTCAATAACTAAACGCATTCCTTTTTTATCCGATTCGTCTCGAATATTGGAAATACCATCAATTACTTTGTTACGAACCAAATCAGCAATCTTTATGATCAAATCTGCTTTATTGACCATATAGGGTAATTCTTTAACAACAAGACTCGTACCCTTTTTATTCGACTCTTCAACGTCAACAACGCTCCGTAAAATAAGGCTGCCCCGTCCCGTTTTATAAGCTTTGACAATACCAGCACGCCCACAGATAATTCCCCCAGTGGGAAAGTCTGGAGCCGGTACAAGTTTAAATATCTCTTCTTCAGATAGCTCTGGATTCTCCAATAGTGCTAAACATGCATCAATAACTTCGCGAAGATTATGTGGTGGTATCGACGTTGCCATACCAACAGCAATACCAGTAGTACCATTGATTAATAGATTAGGAATTCTACTTGGAAGCAAAACTGGTTCAACAGTACTTTCATCAAAGTTTGGCACAAAGGGTACCGTATTTTTATCAAGGTCGGCTAAAATCTCTTGCGCAATTTTTGCCATGCGCACTTCAGTATAACGCATAGCTGCTGCATTATCACCATCAACAGAACCCCAGTTGCCTTGCCCATCAAGCAACGGATACCGTTTTGAAAAATCTTGCACCATGCCAACCATTGTATTATAAACTGCTTGATCACCATGGGGATGATACTTACCCAACACATCACCGACCACACGTACCGATTTTCGATAGGGCTTGTTATGCTGAAGTCCCATCTGACTCATAGCATATAACACTCGACGATGCACTGGCTTTAAACCATCACGTATATCTGGAATAGCACGACTCACCACAACCGACATGGCATAATCTAAAAATGAATTCTTAAGTTCATCCTCAATTAAGATCGGTTTAATGCGGCCTTTTTTTAGATTGTTCTGATTATTGGATTCCATGAATTATTATCCATACTCATGATATAGTATTTTTCTAATTGCAACATCTTAGTAGGATACCTTGATTACCAAAATAACACAAGATACTACTGATACACATATTATATATTCAATATAAGCACAGTATGTCAATCATATAAGAAGTGCAGTATATGCTTTGAAGCCAAGCACTCGAACCCGCTCTGCAGTTTCATCAATAATATCTGCAAGCTGATCATACTGCTTGTTAAAGAGCTTATGCAATGGGCCAAAAGAAGGCCCTACTACATTCCAATGATATTTCTGGGTTTTACATACAGAACATACTCATCTGAAAGCAGTTTATTCAATCGATCTGTAACATTTTGCGCACCATATCATCAAGACCAATATTGATCATAGGCTCACCTATTCCCCTGGGAACATTGTTAATAACAAACGCTGATGGTTGACCTATCATTTGCACATTGCATAACATAAGCAATCATCAAACATGCACTCTGCTTCTTCATAAAATAACTCCTTAAATAATTGTTCAAACCAAAGGATACTAACTAGATCGCATGCAAGGCAATAAATTTCTGTATCGATATACAAATGGCGATTCTTCCTTTATAATGGCAATATAACTATTTAACCAAACTATTGAGTAGCATGGATCTATCCAAAATTAATTTAAAAAATATTACTCCTGATAAGGTACGTAATTTCTCAATTATTGCCCATATCGATCACGGCAAATCTACACTATCAGATCGACTACTAGAGTATACGGGTACCTTATCATCAAGAGAAAAACATACGCAATTCCTTGACAAACTACAGGTTGAAAAGGAACGGGGTATCACTGTTAAAGCCCAAACAGCCTCTATGTTTTATGAATATGAAGGTGATACCTATCTGTTAAATCTGATCGATACACCCGGTCACGTTGATTTCAGTTACGAAGTTTCACGGTCACTTTATGCCTGCCAGGGGGCACTGCTGGTTGTTGATGCAGCACAGGGAGTGGAAGCCCAAACTATGGCCAACTTCTATTTAGCATTTGATCAAGATCTGACCATGATTCCGGTTATAAATAAAATAGATATGGCGAACGCACAACCAGAGCGAGTTGAGCATCAACTTGAGAAGCTGTTTGACTTTAAACATGATGAAATGGTTTTAGCTTCTGCTAAGTCTGGCATTGGCATTAAAGAGATCTTAGATGCAATCGTTAGGCGCATCCCACATCCAGTTGGCTCTGTTGATAAACCATTAAAAGCACTGTTGTTTGATTCCTGGTATGATGAATATAGAGGCGTCATCTGCCTTGTCGCTATTAAAGACGGTGCTCTTGAAAAAGGCCAAATGATCACACTCGCCCAAACCGGCAAAAACTATGAAGTGCTTGAACTTGGCCTCATGTACCCCGATCAGAAACCAATGTCTGCCCTTTATGCAGGTCAAGTTGGCTATCTCATTGCCGGTATGAAAACGGTCAAAGAGGCTCAAATTGGTGACACCATCATGGCATACAAACAATCTATTGAACCTTTCCCTGGATTTCGCCCGGCAAAGCCGATGGTATTTGCTGGTATCTTTCCGGTTGAAAATGTAGATTTTCAAGAACTTGCTGATGCGATTGAAAAGCTTAGCCTCAATGATGCCAGTGTAACGGTTACCAAAACTTCATCTCCAGCACTTGGATTAGGCTATGTCTGTGGCTTTTTAGGTTTGCTGCATATGGACGTGTTCAAACAAAGATTAGAACAAGAATATGATCTTGCAGTAATCGCTACCGCTCCAAGTGTGCTTTATAGCATCAAACTCAAAAATGGTAAGACTATAACTATCGAAACCCCTTCAGAGTTTCCCGATCCAAGCACTATCGAAACGATCTACGAACCAATGATTACTGCTACTATTATCGTTCCTCGAGAGTATTTGGGAAATATCATCAGTCTCTGTGAAGAAAAGCGTGGCGTGCAGACCGATTTATCTTATTTGGATGAAGATCGTATTATCCTCAAATATAGGCTTTCACTCAATGAGATTGCTACCGACTTTTATGATCAGCTCAAATCATTGAGCTCTGGTTATGCCAGCTTCGATTATGAAGAAGCGGGATATGAACCCGCTGATCTGGTCAAAATGGATATACTCCTCAATAAAAAACCGGTCGATGCCTTATCAGTCATTGTGCACAAAGATAAGGCTTATCATCTTGGCCGCGATTTAGTCGAAAAACTACGCAAGGCAATTCCAAGGCAGCTATTTGAAGTTGCTATTCAAGCCGCCATCGGTGCCAAGATTATCGCTCGTGAATCAGTAGCTCCATTGCGCAAGGATGTGACAGCCAAATGTTATGGCGGTGATATCACACGTAAGCAAAAGCTACTAAAGAAGCAAAAAAAGGGGAAAAAGAGAATGAAGCAGGTGGGTAATGTTTCAGTACCGCAAGAAGCATTTTATGCCATACTAAAAAAATAACTATCAACATACGAGGATATTCTATGAAAAAATTACTATTCATACTCACTGTAGCCACCGTACTTCATACTTTTGCCGATGATGCTGAAGCTTTAAAGCCAAACATAACTGCTGAACAAAAGTGGCAAGAACATGAAGTTAATAGGCTAAAAACCAAAACTCAATTCGAAGATATCAAAGAGTATTTTAATGATTGGATAAAAGCAATAAAGCATAGTTTTCTTCTTGATGTTTTCTATTTTAAAAACAATAAAGTTGAAACTGCCTTCGCACAGGAAGTGCTTGAAAAATTTGATCTTGATCTTGATAAAGTAACTATTGTACATAAACCTCTATGGGGAACACCAGCTGCAACCATAGGCAACACCATAATCATTGATCATCATAAAATGGCTAAATTTACTACTGAAGAGCAAGCCTTTATCTTAGGACACGAAATTATACACCTAAAGAACAACGATGTCCGTACAAGGCTCATGGCCTCAATAACCTTAGAAGCTCTTATTCATATCTTTTTAAAATACTTCGAAATAAGCTCAGAACATCAAACCAACAATAAGTATTCATATTGGATAAAATGGTTTTTACTAAAATTATTTTTCAAAAATCCAATCATGGGTACCATTTCTAGATATCAAGAGAAGCGGTGCGATATTGAGTCAGCTAAAACTCTAAGTTTAGGATTGGCAGGAGCCTCAGCTTTCGAAAAAATGAGGAAAGAATGGATTTGCAGCCAAGAGGTTCCCCTTAATCCAAGTAACTTCTTATACCAACAGACCATCTTTGATTCACATTCACACCCACCACTCCATGAAAGATCAAAGTATCTTCAAGAATTCGCTGACCAACAAGCAATCTAATTCATAAGACATTGAATGGCTGCCCATATGCAATTACAATTTAGTATGGGTATCCCCACTTGCAAATCGATGAAAGCACCGATATACTGATTGATATGGTTAATCTTCATCCAAAAACATGGAATATCGTCATTATGATAAAACAATCAACTATTCTGCTCCTTCTCTCTTTTTGTGTTGCAATCCAGGCAGCAGATCCAAGGATTGAGAAATTATTTGAGGATAAATGGCAGGAGTCAACGGATCAATCCAATTCCGAAAATATCGCTAAGACAGAACCAAACAAAGAATTAAAAGAAGATTCTCAACAATTGTTCACTTCAGAAGAACAGACCCAATTAATGCAGATTGCACAGCTTTTATTGGCTAAAAATGAAGAGATAACTAAACAAAACGAACAACTTCGTGATGATGCAGATTCCGTTTTTAAAAAAGAAAATCTCGAGTTGAAACAAGATAATGCTCAGCATCTAAAGGACAAAAGATTCCTAGGCACAATTCTGGCAGGATCTTTTCCTACAGCTTTCGCTGCTGGTGCAGCTGCTGCTGTAACTATACCTGATAAAATTGCTAGTACAGTTGCCGGTATAAACAATCCTAATAGTCCATTACGATCGCAAATAATACCTAAATATTTTATAGAATTTACAAAAAACACTGAGTTGAATAAAATACTCGCACAAATTACTGCATGCGGCATTAAAATAGAGCTCGGTACTCTCCAGTTCATAGAAGCATGTTACCAAACAGCTAATCAATCCCAGAAAATAGATCTAGAAAACGCACAGTTACTAATTAATAGGTTAGCTATCGCGATGCTCACACAAGGCGGAGTAGAGTTCGATAAAGATAAGGCACTGCTCAAGCTACCCGACAATAGAACACTTATCCTGAACAGAAATCAGCTCATGCAAGCTGGATGCGAAACAGTTGCTCAATGGCTCACTAGAAAGATGCTCATTCAAAAGGAACTCCAACAAAGTAACTCTAATAAAATGATTATTGATATGATACGCGAAAACAATGCACCTAGAGCACTGGGCAATTTTGCTCAAAACATCGCAACGGAAGTAAGTTATAATGCTGTAGCACAATTAATTCATCGAATCGCAGAAAAAACTAATAACCAAAATAATCTAGTAGTCCAAATGTTACCCAAGGAACCACAAAATGCGCCCTACCTTACTAGGTGGTTAGTTGGCCGGGGAGTACAAGCCGGCACTATAATGGCAGCTCAATGGATAATTAAAAGATGGATTCGTATTCCATTTCATTAAACAGCAACTCTTTTTTTAGCTAGTTCCTCTTTTTTAGTTGCCATACCCCAAATATTTTTGCTAAAATGACCACATAAATAAATATTAATAGCTTAGGAGCCATATATATGTCGGGTGTCTCATCAGAGCAGTCAGTAACAGATCGCGTATTTACCGGCAATCTATTTATTTTTCATGCCTTTGATATTGGTGATGAGATTAACCTTGAAGCAGTGAGCAATGCGGATCATATCATTACACGCTCCTACACAGTACCTAAATTTTTCAAAAACTACCATATGCCGCTCGAGATCGATTTACCGCATCCACATAGCAGTTCAGGTTGCCAAAGTGTGCGATTACATAACTTTGGTACAATATCATTAACCTATAAGATTCCCTTTTCAGATACGCTTAATGAAATTCGAAAGAATATTGCGCTTATCGACAATAAATTCCAAGAGCAAAGCGTCATCGATGCTGGGAACGTCTTCAAGGCTATTAAAAAGTTTACTAAAGCCAGTAAATTTTTTCTGACTAAATCATCATATGTGGTTATTCAAGTTGATCCTGAACCAAGCCATATTGACACTGTTGAGCTTAAAAAGCAGTATAGCAACACTATAGTTTCTATGCTCCGATTTGAAACACAAACACTTTCTGAATACCAAAAGACAGCTATCCTTGATACTGCTATTGGCTACTTTAAGGGAGACCTCATTGTAGTCGATACTGAAGCAGCATTTGTCTATGATCCAGATTACCAAGAGATTCTATACCTTTTTGAGTTTGCCAATATACAAGCACTCGAACTTCGTTTCTTTGATCGGCTTTTAGATCAAAAACTTAATCTTATTTATGAAGAACGGTTTGGGAAAGTTCCCTTCAGTGCCTATTTGCCCTTTGTTGGTACTAATCGCAAAAGCCCGATTGATGAGCTGGGAAAACTTAAAGTAGATATTCAGGTTATTATTGAACGCATGGAAAGTAGCATAAAATTAGTCGGTGAACCATACTTTTCAGAAATATACGAACTGCTCGTTGATAAGCTTGATCTTGATGGTTGGCGTAACGCAATTAATCAAAAATTAGAGATTATTAGCGGTATTCAATCAGTTATACAACACAAAGTTGATTCAATCCGCGGAGATATGCTTGAGGTATTGATTATCATCTTGATCTTTATTGAACTGCTGATTGCTTTGTGGCAACATTGAGAAAAGCAAATTGGTCAATTCATAGGAGCAACCTTATAATAAACAAAATTCATGAATGAATCTCCCCTTTCCGCTCATCCTGAGTACACATCGTAGCGTAGCGAAGATGGGTGTATCGAAGGACAAAAAAATCTTCTCAAACCATTTTTCTATCGAGGCAAGAAATTTGCTGACAATGCTAAATGAACAATCCAATTGATATACTGTTTTAGTAAGATGGTCGATCCTTCGATACATTCCTTTACGCCGTTGGCTTCAAGGAATACTCAGGACGAGCGGAGCGGCGAGCAACACCAAATATTATTCAGGTCGATGGCACACCGCCTCAATGTTATTGCCATCATGATCAAGCACAAAAGCACCATAATAATCTGGACGATAAATTTCCCTTATGCCTGGCTTGCCATTATCAACACCACCAACTGCAATTGCTGCACTATAAATGCATCAACAGCTGCCCGACTTGAAGCACGAAAAGCAATGTGTATATTGGTCGTAGGAGACTTATCGAGTGATATTATTCAAAAATCTGGCTTACCATCTTTTCCAAAGCCAACTACACCTTCAATAGGTTCCATTTCTATTGTGTATCCTAATGGCTCCAGCACCTTTATATAAAAATCTTTAGATGCTTACAAATCAGCTACGTGAATACATATATGATCAATCACCTTGTCTCCTCAAAGAATGATACGTTATCTGGCCACCGTTACTTGAGCTGGACGCAACACTTCCCCACTGAACATGAATCCTTTTTGGATAATATCAACGATATCACCCGATGTGTGCTGCTCAGAATCAACTTGCACAATCGCTTCATGCAGATGAGGATCAAAGGTACTCATCTGATCAATTTCAGTAACATCCATTTGATGCAAGAACTTATAAAACCTTTTAGCAATCAACTCAAAACCTGCAAGCCAGTTATCAAGATCAGCAGTACGTTCCCGATTGTGATGTTCAGATAAAGCACGATCAAAATCATCAACAATTGCCAAAAGGTTCAACAAAACTTCCGCTTTTGCTTGTCGAGCCCAAGCAACCTGCTCTTTCTCAACGCGCCTTTTGAAGTTTTGCAGATCTGCTAAAACATGCATATATTTACCTTGCCATTCAGTGCAAGCAACCTCACAGACCTCGAGACTCACTTTGAGTTTATCAATTTCTCGGCCTTGATCATTATCTTGACCTGCAGCCTCCTGTTTTTCAACCTCGCGTGATTCTGTAGCAGAAGATTCTTTAGATACATCTTTGGCATCGTTTTTTTCGTGCTGATTCATAGGCCTTTATCTGTTTAACATTCTTTTAAAATATCGATATCACCTATATATTAGTATATCAAAGCATGGTTTGCTACACAAGCCAATAGTTACAGCTTTGCATTTATATGCTAATGTTATATACATTGTTTCAGACAAAAAGCAAAAATTGTTTTAAAATAATGCACAAGAATATAAAGGATATCTATATGAAGCTGGTACTCAATCTTGTAATACTCGCTTTTTTAATCCCTACCTGCACACTTGCGTGGGATAATCTACATTTCTATCGTGCAAGCTTCTTTTTTGGAGAGCCACGATTTGAGCGCAAGGGCCTTTCCACACTCAATGCTCGAGTTGGTGCTGGATCCACGAGTACAGCACGAAATGGCTGCTCACGCAACGTCTGTTTGCTTGATATCTTTGGCCCCCAGGTTATGTTTAAGTTGGGTGAGAACGTTCCTTGTAAAGATTTAACCAAGCCGCAGGATCTTACCTTGCAGCTCCTTGAAAAGGAGCCTGCTCGCAACTGCTTTGGGCAATTTTCCTTTGGTGGTAAATTCAAAACAGTTGAGCTTGATCTACAATTTTATCAAAATATCACTGATGGGTTCTTTCTTGAACTATATCTACCCATCCGTAAGCTTGAAATAAAAGATATCATCTGCTGTGATCAATCGCCTGAATGCGCTCCATGCCCAAACAAAAATACGCCCATATGGCAAGCATTCTTAAATCAGTTCCCTGATATTTTAAACCAACATTGTTTATGCCTTGAGGGTGTTGATCATACAGGCATTGGTGATACGAGCGTCATTCTGGGGTGGGCAGCAAATTTCCAAGAGACTGAGCATCTAGACTTTATCGATACTATGATGCAGGTTGGTGTTCTCTTTCCAACCGGTCGCAAAAGCAACCCGAACATTATTTTTGATTTACCACAGGGGTATAATGGGCATTATGGCTTTCCCCTCAATATGAGCATTGCCTTTGGACTCTATGAATGGTTCACCTTCGGTGGCCACGTGATGGTATTGCCATTTAAAAAAAGATGCCGAGAGATACGTATGAAAACCAGCACACCACAAAACGGGTTTATTAAATTGGCCAAAGGATGTGCTGAGATTGATCACGGCAGCATCTGGCAAATTGGTACTTATTTAAAAGCAGATCACATTGTTAGGAATGCTTCATTATTGGTCGGCTATTCCTATTCAAATGAACGCAGTAGCACCATATGCCCAACTGACACCTCTATTTTTGATCCTGGTATTGTTAATAGTGATGATATGCTACGCGGTTGGAAAATGCATACTATTCATGTGCTGGGTGAGTGGGACTTTTTAAAAGAATGTAGTTTCTTTGGGCCCCGCTTTGGTGTATTTGGGAACCTTATTGTGGGTGGGCAGCGTATATTCAACACAAATATTGGTGGTGGTATGGTCGGCATCGATTTAGTTTGGAGCTATTAAAAGAATTTCAAAAAAAGGAGCATCTCATGAAAAAAAAGATAGTATACATAATTATTGCATTAATCCAGTGTAACGCCAACTTAGCTACTCAGCTCATTCAAGGGGATGTTAAACCCACTGTAGCAGAAACTGGCGTGACGACCAGCTTTAGTCGCCCTATTAATGCAACAGCATATGATCGTGCAAACGGTATTTTTTGGGTAGGCCTCACTGAGGAGCCAATCTTTTCTAATGATGAATTTGCTGTCTCTAGCTTTCAGCGCACACTGGATTCAAGTCAGATTCCTCGATTTAAGCCACACGCTCGAACAGAAGAAATACTCAATAACGAGAGGATTGCTCTTTTGACTCTGGCAACAAATGCTGGCGATACCTGTTCAAGGGTCGCAGGAGTGAGAGAGGTATCTCTTGTGGACCCTCTTTTTAAGAATGAGAAAAAAGTTTTCTTGCTCACTCTACAAGATAAAGCAACTCAAAGTGCTATTCTGAAAGATTTTAATGCAACACTCAATGAAGGTGGTGCAAGTATTGGCCTTATTCGCGGTATGGCTGCCAATCGCTGCTTCGTCTTTGCTGCAGTTACTCCCGGCAATGAGATTTTTGGGCGAGCTAATAGTGGTGTCGCTGTAATTGCAATTGATCAAACAACCTTAGCTTTAAATCAAACAGCAGCAGTTCCGGGTGATAGTGGTATTAAAGCACAACAACTTGATAATCTTTCACCGTTTATTCGTATTAATGGAAGCAATACTCAACATCCTGTTATCACTGGTGACAAAGCTGTTCTGGTTTGGGATGACCAGCTTGAACGTCTCTATGCTGGTGTTTCTTTAATGAGCTGCCAAGATAATATGGCTCCCTGTGACGGGCAACAACTAATGAATGATGGCTTACGCTCAATAGTTCTCGCACAAGCAACCTGCTGCCCCGAAAAAGGCGAACTCCCCTTATTTGATTTTGCACCTGCAACTGCATTTGACACTGATAAAGATAACCTAGTGGGTGTTGTTTTGGAAAATAATGCGGAAGACCTTAGTTTAACTGTTACCTCATTAGCAGTGATGCATGCAAGCACGGGACCAAGTTACCTTATTTTACATGGCGGCAATGGAACTGCTACCAATCAGATCTTTGCACTGCCGCTTGTTGACAAATGTGATCCTTCGGATGACAATCAGGGTAAGCTTGCAAACAAAGATAACTTCAACGAAACTACTCATCGTTTTGAGCAACTTCCTACCATGAATACTGAGTTAACCAAAAGTACAGATGTTTTTGCGCAGGTTGGCGACGGGCCATTACCCATTCAGATTGATCACACTATTTCTGATATGATGGTCGTTGGTGATGCAGTCTATGTTTCATTAAAAATTCCGCAAGATGATAACAATGAAACCGGTATATTATATTCACAAGCACTCTTTGACGATGTTGGCAAAATCAAAAGCTGGACTCCTTGGACTAAGCGTGTCTGGCCAATTTGTGGCTTTCCTGATAGTCCATCAAATAGTCAAGTCTCATTTTTTGCAGTTGATGCAGTAACAGGCAAAGTAATCGCAGTCGATGGCAGCCCACAAACAACGGTTCGCATCACCGAATGGGATGAAGGCGGCATCTGCAATCCATGCACAGCTAACTGTTCACTGGCAGCAGTGCTCAATCGATCGCTGTGTGATGGAACATATTCGGTACTTGATCTTGATCAATCAACGCGAGGCATTGGAGAGAGTATTGCACAACGCTATGCCCTATTGGGCGGTACCAACAAAGTTGATTTTGCATTGATCAGCTCATCACGTGCACCAGGCTTTCCCTTTGATATTAATGCAGTGACCAAGACACCATATCCTCAACGAGTCACCATCGATTATTGCTGTCCAGATTTTTTTAAAGAGACCTGCTTGCCCAATGGTGCTGGTTGCGTTACCACACTTGAGTATGCCCGTCAAACCACGCAAAATGGCAACTATTTCTTTGCCGGCACCCAAAACGGTCTTTTCGCCTTTACCAATCAAGATGGCAGTGGATTTACTGTGACCGATCTGGGGCTATTAAATCAGGGAGTTATACAAAATGGTTCCTGGCAAAAAGTACCCATTATCAGTGGATCTGTTGTTGATATCAAAACATCTGGTAATGCATTATATGTGCTCACTTTTGAAACCAGTTGCGAAACACCTCTATCAAGTAAAGTTCAGCGTATTCCATTTAAAGCTAATCTTGCCGCTATGTTCAACCCTAATAACATCTTCACCATTGCCCAATCAGGTTCCACTTCAACCTCTACCGCACTGCAAAGCACCTTATTATTCACGGCGATTGATATTATTCAAACCAATGAAAACGGCACCCAAGAACAGCTTGTACTGGCCACAAATAATGGTATATTTCAATCAAAAGCTGCCGGGGGCATACAGGGTGCAACCACTGAGCTGCAAGCAGATTGGACCAATTTACAATGCAACAGGCTCTTTTATGGTATTGGTGCAGTTGATAATGCACGTATTAAAAGTACTGATTGGCCATTTAGCGCTCAAGATCCATGTGGTTGCAAGACATTTGAACGCTCATGTATTCATCAATTGAATGCTCGCTGTGAGACTGTTTCTGATTTTAAGTTTGTGCCAAGTTTTTTCAATCACATTATCACCTGCGCTGATGACGCCTGTGAAAGCAAGTGTGATCAAGTATCTTGTTGTTGCCCAGAGACGAGCGGCGACACCCCATGTGATCAAGCAACAACTACGTGCAGCTCTAGTTGCGACCACAACTGTTGTGTACAAACGAATATCACAAACTCTTGCTGTAGCACACTCAAACTGTTTGAAAAGATATGTTATTTCTGGTCAGATGGTGGACGACGTTTTTTCATTATTGCTCCTACTAATAGCAAAATAGCCTGTGTCCCCTGCTGCGGAAAGAAAAAGTGTTGCTGCTGCCCGCTGGAGCAGTTACGCTTTTTGGAAGTAACGCCGTTTAATACCTGTGTCTGGAATGTATGTGATCCGTTGCAAACAGTACTTAAAGATTGCATACTGCGGACCATTCCAGCATTTTATTGGGTACGAGCCATTGGTATGACCGGTATTGTGCTAGCCGGTACACCATCCGGCGTGATTGCACTGGAATAACTATCGTTAGAATAACTACCGCCCCCACGTGTAACGTTCAGGCACTGTATAGCCTAATCTGGTTTGAATATCTAATGCTCGACGGCGCTTCTTGCTCCAGTCTGCCATATAGATACCACTATCATAATCATTGATTACTTCCATACGCAGACGATTTACTTCACCTTCTGCACCAGCAATAGAAGTTGGTTGATGCCAACCACGTTCATCTGCACAACAATCAAGAGTACGATCATTGTAAGGCATGCGCGCTACACGATCGCCAAAATAGTTACGTCGTATCTGTAACTTTGCCTCCAGTGCACTCGTAACACCCAGAAGCAATATGCTCATACATATTACTTTTTTCATAACAACCATCCTCGTTTATAATACTCATCTTGACACCTGCTTTACATAGCCTATTTATGAAAAATGCTCTATCACTTTCTGTTCTAATGTATACATTTCATCAAGCAGCTCTGTAGGAAGCTCCTCATGTTGAGCAAGTTCAAGCCAATAATATAAGTAGTTAATATCTTCAGTAGGCACATGATCTGCATCAATGTCGAACATCAAACGTGTTACACGTACTGTTTTGCCTAGAATGCTATCTTCAATAAATCGGCGCTCATCCTTATCCATCTGATGTTTTAAAAGTCCAATCGCATCTGTCATACAAATGAGCTCCTTGAGCAGCTGAGCATATGAGGTTTTTTCAAGAAGCTCATCAAAATTAACTTCTACAGTATGTGCTGATATAGCAAAACTGCTCACTAAGCTAAAAATAATACATTTCTTCTTGAGCCGATGTATAGCATGCATCTCGGTTATTCTCCTCTAATGAAGCGCTCCGCGCAGTTTACTGCACGGTATAGCGCGAAATTCTTCATCCAGGCTTCGCATAAAGCTTCGCCGGACACCGTAGCTTTACCCTACTTTCCGCCGTCGCTAAAATAAGCTACCAGGCTCCGCCATAGCGTTGCTACGCCCAAGCGAGTGGCGGACAGGCGCACTTTTCCGCTCATTCTGAGTGATTTTTCGAAGAAAAATCGTATCGAAGAACAGTGTTCCCTATTCATCACTGAGCATCTCATCTTTATGTGCTATTTGTCAATGAAAAATAATTTTATAAGACTAAGATGTCCTGCTTAGGGTTTTTAACTTACCGCAAAAAGCCGTCTATTAAGCTTCCTTAGCATATATGCCAAGGAAGCTCGCATTCAGATCATTATGAAATGTATTGAAAAAGAAAGACTATGTTAAAATGGAAGGTCGTCTTGAAATGGTGGTTCATCCTTAAATGCAATCTCACCACTCTTGGATTGCGATGGTTTAGATTGAGCGAATGCCTTTGGCTCTGCCTGAGTAAATTCTACTTGAGCAGGTTCTACCTTTAAATTAGCTGACTCAGCGCTCTTTTTTTGTGTAACTTTTGTTTTGATCTCTTCAATCTGATCAATAAGTTGTTTTTCAACTGGGTTGTTAGGATCTAACTGTTGATTCCCCTCAGCTCGTTGCGTGTCCATACGTTCCTCAGATAGTGCATCTTGAGTTCCTAAAAAGACAACACGATCAGCCACAATGGTATGTTTTGAACGATTCTGGCCATTGGGATCTTCCCAGGTGTCAAGCTTTAAACGCCCTTCAATTAAGACTTGACGCCCCTTTTGCAGATATTGTCGACAGCTTTCAGCTTGTGCTCCCCATACATCAATATCAACAAAACAAACCTCTTGTACCATGTCTCCAGACTGCCTACTTTTAAACTGACGGTTTGTTGCAAGCCCTAAACGACATACCGCTTGTCCTGAGACCAGTTGCTTATATTCTGGATCACGTGTTAAATTACCTACCATAACAATACGATTGTAACCGGCCATGTTCATTCCTTTACATTTAAATACTTCACATAGGATTGCATATCACCTACTGTAGCACAAAAATCAGCTTTTACTAAACTCCGTTTGACAAA
>SDBV01004255.1_pt1 | contig 20710 bp, 17 predicted proteins | sample 2277081 | NCBI WGS metagenome assembly SDBV01 (sample SAMN10402039, study PRJNA504765) | marine sediment metagenome | isolation source: marine sediment core GS10_PC15, 223 cmbsf | place: Arctic Ocean: Southern Knipovich Ridge | collected 2010 | reverse complement strand
TTGACGGCGAGGTGCCCTTCCTGGCCGACCGGCGCCTCGTTGTATTCGTCATCGAGGATCGCTGCAGTGACGCCGGGAATCGGGCGGCCCATCGAGCCGGGCCGCACCGGCATGAAGGCGTAGTTGGCGATCAGAATCGCACCGGTCTCGGTCTGCCACCAGTTGTCGTGGATCGCCTGGCCGAAGACTTCGACGCCCCAGACGACCGCCTCCGGATTGAGTGGCTCGCCGACGCTGCAGATGTGGCGCAGGCTGCTCAGGTCGTGCTGCTTCGGAGTCTGTTCGCCGGCCCTCATCAGCATCCGGACGGCGGTTGGGGCCGTATACCAGACCGTCACCTTGTGTTTCGCAATGATCGAATACCAGGTACCGGCCCGGAAGCCACCTTCGTAAACGACCTGGGTTACCCCGTTGGTCCAGGGGGCAAACATTCCGTAGGAGGTGCCGGTGACCCAACCGGGATCGGCAGTACACCAGTAGATGTCGTCCTCGTGGAGGTCCAGCACCCACTTGCCGGTAGCGTACTGCTGGACGGCGGCCTGGTGGCTGTGGACGGCCCCCTTCGGCTTGCCGGTCGTCCCGGAAGTGTAGTGCATCACTGAGTAATCGTCACGGCCAGCGCCAAGCCCAACGAAGTCATCCGAAGCGGTCTCCATCGCCTGAAAGTAGTCGGTCTCGCCGGCCTCGACAGCGTACTCGCCGCCGCGGTCGATGACGATGATGTGCTCCACGTCCGGCAGGTCAGACAGCACCGAGGCGATCTTGGCGCGTAGCGTCGGGCTGGTGATAAGCACCCTGGCGCCGCTGTCAAGCAGCCGGTCCCTGACCGGGTCCGGCCCGAAGTCAGCGAACAGCGGCCCGATGATGGCTCCCAACCGGAGGACGCCGAAGACGGCGACGTACAACTCGGGGATACGCTCGACGAAAGTGAAGACGCGGTCACCCTTGCCGATGCCGAGTCCGGCGAGCACGTTAGCGAACTTGCGTGACAGGGCGGAAAGCTCGGCGAAGCTGTAGCGCTCGGTCTCGCCGTCCTTTCTCTCCCAGATGAGGGCGGTCTTGTCACCGCGGCCGGCGGCGACATGCCGGTCGAGACAAAGGTGGGCCTGGTTGACGTCGGCCGGGCCGCCGATACCGAGTTCGCGCTCGATCTGCCCCCAGTCGAAATCGCCACCGAGAGCGGCGACGCTGTCCAGGTTGGGATGTACCGCCATTGCGTCGACGGCCGGCTTGCCGATTTCCGGATAGTCCATTTCCCCACCTCTCCGGCCGGACGAAGGCGCAGGTCCTGCCCCTGCCGCCCGGTAGGATACTACGACGAGGCGGGGGACAACGTCAAGGCGTGGCACGGCCCTTGCCATCGCCGGAAACTATCGGAAAACAAGAGGGGCACTCTCGCGAGTGCCCCTCCGTGGTCCGGCTGTCTTGCTATGTCGCTTGGACTAGTCGAGCAGGGTCTGGGCGTAACCGAGTACGTCGACCTGGTCCTGGAGCGACCAGTCGAGCAGATAGGTCTGGGGCATGCCGGTGCCGGGGTTTCCGAAGCGGATCTTGTGAAGCGTCTCCCACGGGTTGTCGTTGGCCACGCCGGTGACGCCTGTGCCTTCATGGAAGTCGATCAGAATCCCATCACTGCCGTGGCAGACGGCACAGGTGGCGGCATAGAGGCTCTCGCCATTAGCGAGGTCGGCGCCGATGGGCGCCTTGGCAGCATAGTCGATCAGCGGCGCGTGGTCGACCAGCCCCTCATTGATGAAGTTGGCCAGGTCCTCCAAGTCAGCATCGCTGAGTACCGAGGAGAAGTCGTGGTCGGCATTGTTGCCGCCCTTGAGGATGGCGAGCAGTTCCGCGGCGGTGTTGCTGTCGCCGGCGCTGAGGACTCCGGGGAAGCCGGTGTAGTGCGAGCCGCTGGCGTAAGCGCCATCAGCGCCCTCGTAGTCCCAACCGTGGCATTCCTTGCAGCGCCAGGTGTCTTTACCGCTACGGGTGTTCGACGACTGCGTCGCCCACAGCGCCTGGTCTTCGGTCGGTTCGGTGGCGCCGTCAGCGACAGCCCACCACTTATCATACATCGCGCCGCCGCGGGCAATACTTTCGGGGTCGGCATCGAGCAGGGTCTGGGCGTAACCGAGTACGTCGACCTGGTCCTGGAGCGACCAGTCGAGCAGATAGGTCTGGGGCATGCCGGTGCCGGGGTGTCCGAAGCGGATCTTGTGGAGCGTCTCCCACGGGTTGTCGTTGGCCACGCCGGCGACGCCTGTGCCTTCATGGAAGTCGATCAGAATCCCATCACTGCCGTGGCAGACGGAACAGGTGGCGGTAAAGAGAGTCTCGCCATTAGCGAGGTCGGCACCGATGGGCTCCTTGAGATCATAGTCGATCAGCGGCGCGTGGCTGATCAGCCCCTCGTTGATGAAGTTAGCGAGGTCCTCCAGGTCAGCATCGCTGAGTACCGAGGAGAAGTCGTGGTCGGCATTGTCGCCGCCCTTGAGGATGGCGACCAGTTCCGCGGCGCTGTTGCTGTCGCCGGCGTTAAGGACTCCGGCGAAGCCGGTCTTGTGCGAGCCGCTGGAGTAGGCGCCGTCAACGCCCTCGTAGTCCCAACCGTGGCATTCCTTGCAGCGCCAAGTGTCAGCACCGCTACGGGTGTTGCTGGACTGGGCCGCCCAGACTGGCATGTCTCCGGTCGGTTCGGTGGCGCCGTCGGCGATCTTCCACCACTTATCATACATCGCGCCGCCACGGGCGACACTCTCCGGGTCGGCGGGCGCGGGAGCAGTATCTGCGGGTGTGTCTACGGGTGTGTCGACGGACGTGTCGCTGGGCTCGTCATCGCTGGAGCAGGCCGCCCCGACCACGATCAAGGTCAGTATCAGGCCCAGTGCCAGCCAGATTGCCGGTCTCTTCATACCGTTGCCTCCTCTTCTTCCTCAGATCAGAGTGCATCGCGCGCACGAAAGTCCCCGGATCGCACACGGGGACCACCTCGCAGACGCACGACGACTAGCATAACTTACATCAGTATACGTGCGCGACATGAGATTCGTAACGCGGGGAACTACGTGATTTTAGTGATTACAACAAACCAGTTGTCAGGCCCAACGCCCGCCGGCCGCCGGCGCTTTCACACTATATTGACAGGCCCACGACCCCACCCGTATACTGCCTATGCGAGTCGGCAGCGAGCATTTCTGGAACCACCCGCAGTGAAATCCGTCAAGTACAAACGACAAGGCGTCCCGGCCGGAAACGGCTTAGGCGACGTTCGTCGCGAGTGGGCCGGTTGGCCCTGATACCGGTGGTGATGACTTCAGGCCGCGTCGCCGCCACCGCCACCAGCCCTGAGGGAGCCGCCGGCAAGACACGACGCCGAGGGGGTAGGACATGACCAAGGAATTCAAGGAGCGCAAGCCCGAGTTCACGACGACGATCGGCGGACCGGTGGTCAACAAGGTGTACACCGCCGACGACGTTGCCGGGCCAGACGAAACCAGTCTGGACCTGCCGGGAGCGTTCCCGTTCACGCGCAACGTGCAGCCGGCCGGCTACCGCAGCCGCCTGTGGACGATGCGCCAGTACTCGGGATTCGGTACCGTCGAGGAGACCAACGAGCGCTACAAGTACCTCTACCGCCAGGGCCAGACCGGATTCAGCGTCGCCTTCCACCTGCCGACCCAGCAGGGGTTTGACTCCGACCATCCGCTGGCGCTGGGCGAGGTCGGCCGTTGTGGCGTCGCCATCGACTCGCTGCCCGATATGGAACAGCTCTGGGACGGGATACCGCTGGGCGAAGTCAGCACCTCGATGACGATCAACGCCACCGCGCCGATCATCCTGGCGATGTACATCGCCGCCGCCGAGAAGCAGGGAGCCGACCCCGGCGGCCTGGCCGGCACCGTCCAGAATGACCTGCTCAAGGAGTATGTCGCCCGGAACACCTATATCTTCGGGCCGACGCCTTCGATGCGGCTGGTGACCGACGTCTGTACCTACTGTTCCGCCAACATGCCGAAGTGGAACTCGATCAGCATCAGCGGCTACCACATGCGCGAGGCCGGTGCAACCGCCGCCCAGGAACTGGCCTACACCCTGGCCAACGGCATCGCCTACGTCGACGCGATGCTTGCCCGCGGCATGGAGATCGACTCCTTCGCGCCGCGCTTCTCTTTCTTCTTCACGACCTACGGCAACCTCTTCGAGGAAGCCGCCAAGCTGCGGGCGGCGCGCCGGATGTGGGCCAGAATCGTCAAGGAGCGTTTCGGCTCGGACAACCCGAAGGCGCAGATGCTGCGCTTCCACGTGCAGACCGGCGGCGCCACACTGACCGAGCAACAGCCGCTGAACAACATCGTCCGGGCGACTCTCCAATCACTGTCGGCGGTACTCGGCGGATGCCAGTCTCTGCACGTCTGCTCCTACGACGAAGCACTGGCGCTACCGAGCGAGGCCGCAGTGCAGCTTTCGCTGCGCACCCAGCAGGTGATTGCCCACGAAACCGGCGTCGCCGATACGGTTGACCCGCTTGGTGGCTCTTACTACGTTGAGGCGCTGACCGACCAGATTGAAGAGGAAGCGACGGCTTACATCGCCCGAATCGACGAATTGGGTGGCGCCGTCAAGGCCATCGAGGCTGGATACATGCAGCGCGAGATCGCCACTTCCTCCTACAACTTGCAGAAGGCGGTCGACAGCGGCGAGCACGTCGTGGTTGGTGTCAACGCCTTCAAGGACGAAGAGGAGACCGAAGTCGAGGTCTTCCAGATTGACTCCGAGACCGAGAAGAAGCAGGTGGAACGGCTCGCCAGGCTCCGCGCCGAGCGGGACAGCCAGGCGGTCAGCGAAATCCTGGGACGGGTGGCCAAGGTTGCCGCGACCGACGAGAACATGATGCCGGTGCTGATCGAGGCGGTCAAGCGCCACGCCACCGTCGGCGAGATCAGCGACGCGCTCCGCTCCGTTTTCGGAGACTATCGGGAACCGAACATCCTCTAGACAGGGGGGAGATACAATGAGTGAAACAAAGACGAGGGTACTTATCGCCAAACCGGGCCTGGACGGCCATGACCGCGGCGCCAAGGTGGTCGCCCGCGGGCTGAGAGACGCCGGGATGGAGGTCGTCTATCTCGGCATCCACCTCACCCCCGACGAGATCGCCGAGGCGGCAATCCAGGAAGACGTCGATGTCGTCGGCATCGACTGTCTGTCCGGGGCCCACATGTCACTCTTCAAGAAGACGGTCGATGCGATTCGTGGCCGAGGCGGCAAGGACATACTCATTGTCGCCGGTGGAATCATACCGAAGCAGGACGTTCCGGAACTGGAGAAGGCCGGGATCGCCCGTATCTTCGGTCCGGGCACGCCGATCAATGACATCGTCAGCTTCATCAACGAGACGCTCGGCAAGGAGGGCCAATGATTACCAGGATAAACCACGTCGGTATTGCTGTCAGCAGCATTGACGACCACATCAAGTTCTACACCGAAGCCCTCGGTCTCAAGCTCAAGGACATCGAGGTCGTCGAGTCGCAAAAAGTACGCACGGCGATCATCAAGATCGGCGAGAGCGCGATTGAACTGCTTGAGGCGACCGATCCCGAGAGCGCCATCGCCAAGCACATTGAGAACCGTGGTGAGGGACTGCACCACCTCGCCATGGAAGTTGATGATGTGACGGCTTCAATCACTGACCTCAAGGATAAAGGTATCCGCCTGATTGACGAAACGCCCCGTGGCGGCGTTGAGGGTTCCAGTATCGCCTTCCTCCATCCCAAGGAGCCGAGGGTGCTGTTGGAGATAGTGCAGCCGGCAGATTAGACCTGGCGACGATTCAAGGCCGCGCCGGTGGGGCACCGGTGGGGCGACAGGGCCGGGAGACGTGGATGAAGCTCTTCGAGTTCGAGGCGAAACGGATACTCGACGGCTGCGGAGTGGCCGTTCCCGAGGGCCGTGTCGCCACCACGCCGGATGAGGCAGCAAGAATTGCTGGAGAGATCGGCGGCCGAGTGGCGGTCAAGGCTCAGATACTGGTCGCCGGCCGGGGCAAGGCAGGCGGCATCAAGTTTGCCGCCGACGCCGCCGAAGCCCGGAGCCAAGCGGCCGCCCTGCTCGGCAAACGGATCAAGGACATCGAGGTCGGCAGCCTGCTGGTGGAAGCGGCGCTCGATATCGCCGACCAGTACTACCTCTCGGTGACCACCGACCGGACGACGCGAAGCTACGTCGTGCTGGCTTCCACCGAGGGCGGCGTGGACATCGAGCAGGTCGCGGCGAGTTCTCCCGAGAAGATTGCCCGCCACCGGGTCGACCCGCTGGCCGGTTTCGGCGCAGGCGACGCCGCCGGCCTGATGGCCGAGATCGGCCTGAGCGGTAGCGAGGCCGAGAAACTGGCGGCAGTGCTGGCGGCGCTCTTTGCGGCGGCGATGGACAATGACGCCGAACTGGCCGAACTCAACCCGATAGTGAGGACGACCGCCGGCGACTTCGTCGCCGCCGACGCCCGGATGATTATCGACGATAACGCCATGTTCCGCCACCCCGAATTCGAGGAGCGGGACCTCGCCGAAGAAGAGTACACGGCGCTCGAGGTCGAAGCCAAGAAGTACAACCTGGCCTACGTCGACCTCGACGGCGACGTGGGTATTGTCGGCAACGGCGCCGGGCTGGTGATGGCGACGCTGGACATGGTCCACTACTACGGAGGCGAGCCGGCCAACTTCCTCGACATCGGCGGCGGCGGCAACCTCGAGGTCACCAAACGCGGGCTGATGATGGTGATGTCCAAGCCGTCGGTCAAGGCGGTGCTGGTCAACATCCTCGGCGGGATTACGCGGTGCGACATAGTCGCCCAGGCGGTATTGGAGGCGCTGGCTGAGTCGGGAACGAAGAAACCGATAGCAGTCCGCATGATCGGCACCAACGAGGAAGAGGGCAACCGGATGCTGCGCGAGGCCGGCATCAACAGCCATCCGACGATGGAAGAAGCCGTCAAAGAGATCATCGAAGCGAAGCAGGCGCAATGAGTATTGTCGTTGGCGAGAACTCCAGGGTAGTCGTCCAGGGGATAACGGGCAAAGAGGGCGGCTTCCACGCAGCCTCGATGGCCAAGTACGGGACGAATGTCGTCGCCGGGGTGACGCCGGGCAAGGGCGGACAGGAAGTAGACGGCGTGCCCGTCTATAGCACCGTCGCCGAAGCAGCGGAGAAGCACGACGCCAACACCTCCATCATGTTCGTGCCCGCCCGCTTCGCCCGCAGCGCCGTGATCGAGTCGATTGACGCCGGCATCGGGACGCTGGTGGTTATCACCGAGGGTATCCCACAGAAGGACGCCATCGAGTTCGTCGCCCTGGCGGAAAAGCGGGGCGGCCTAACGATGGTCGGCCCCAACTGTCCCGGCGCGATCAGTCCGGGGAAACAGGTCAAGGTGGGCATCATGCCGAGCCACATCTTCAGCCCCGGCAGCGTCGGCATCGCCTCGCGGAGCGGCACGCTGACCTACGAGATCGCCTGGCACGTCACCAAAGCCGGACTCGGCCAGAGTTCCTGCGTCGGCCTCGGTGGCGACGCCATTGTCGGACTCGACTTCATCAAGCTGCTGGAGATGTTCAAGGACGACGACGAGACGAAGGGCGTGCTGCTCATCGGCGAGATCGGCGGTAACGCCGAGGAGTCGGCGGCGCGCTATATCGCCGAGACGAACTACCCGAAGCCAGTGGTCGCCTACATCGCCGGCAGGACGGCCCCACCGGGCAAGCGGATGGGCCACGCCGGGGCGATCATCATGGGAGAGGCCGGCACGGCCGCTTCCAAGGTGAAGGCGTTCGAGGCGGCCGGGGTGCCGGTGGCGGAGAAGCCGAGCGACATTGCCGGACTGCTCAAGCTCTAGCGTGGATATCTTCGAGGTTTCACCCTCTATCCGGATGATTGACCTTGACCCCTTGCCCGGATACCACCGTTTCATCGGCTCGTACGTCATCCGCGGTACCGACAAGAAGGCCATCCTTGAAACCGGGCCGACAGTTGCCGTGCCCAATCTGCTCAAAGGGCTGGACGAGCTTGGCATCGCCCGTGACGAGATAGACTACATCTTTCTGACGCACATTCACATCGACCACGGAGGTGGCATCGGCACCGCCGCCAGAGCGCTGCCCAATGCCCGGGTTGTTGCCCACGAGCGGGGACGGCGCCACCTGGCAGACCCGACCCGACTGTGGCAGGCGAGCCTGGATACCCTCGGTGATATCGCCGTCCGCTACCAGGAGATCGAGCCCGTTGCCGATGAGCGTATTATTGACGCCGCTGATGGGATGAAGATTGACCTTGGCGGCGTTACCCTTGAAACGCTGCTGACGCCGGGACACGCACCGCACCACCTCAGCATCATCTGCCAACCGGAGAACATCCTGCTGGCCGGTGAGGCCGCCGGGGTCTGCTGCGACGGCAAGCCGCGACCGGCGACGCCGCCGCCCTTCCGCATGGAGGTCTCGCTGGCCTCACTCGACCGGCTGATTGAACTTGCCCCGGACAAGATATGCTTCGGCCACTTCGGTTGCTTTGATGACGCCATTGGCCGGATGAAGACAGCCCGGCAGCAGATAGTGACCTGGTACAAGACGATCAAGGCCGCCGCCGAGGCCGGAAAAGAGCCGGAGGAAATCCTGACTCAGCTTCGCGCCGAAGACGAGGCCCTTGATGTCCTCAACAGCCTCGACGAAGCCAGCTTTGAGCGAGAGCACTCGCTGCTGCTGAATACGATCAAGGGTATGGCGTCGGCGCGCCGCTGACGACTGGCGACGGCATCTTCAGTTGATCGCCGCCGGCGTCAGCAATTGCTCCAGTTCCTCGGCCTTGTCCTCGAACATCGCCAGACAGGCGTTGACCACGTCGGTATCGTAGAGCACGCCCCGGTTCTTGATGATCTCGCGCATGGCGAAGTCCAGCCCCAGGGCGGGGCGATAAGGCCGGTGGGACGATATCGCCTCAACGACGTCGGCGACGCCCAGAATCCTGGCGTCGATCGTGATCTCGTCCCGTGATATACCGTCGGGATAACCGGAGCCGTCGATCCGTTCGTGGTGCTGGACAACCGCCTCTTTGACCGGCCAGGGAAACTCGATCATCTCGAGTATGTCGTAACTGATCTGCGGGTGGCTCTTGATAATGCTGAACTCGGTGGTGTTCAGTTTCCCCGGCTTGGTGAGGATCTCGGCCGGCACGGAGAGCTTGCCGACGTCGTGGAGCAACCCGGCGATCTGGATTCCCTTGATGTCCCACTCGGCGAGCCCCATGCCACGGGCGATGGCGCAGGCAATATCGGCTACCCGACGCTGGTGGCCGGCGGTGTAGGGGTCGCGTGTCTCCATGACAAGGCACATGGCGTGGATGATGCCGTCCATCGCCTCGATCAGCTGGTCGTGCTCCGTCTGAATACTCTCGTAGGAGACTGCGTTTTCCAGACTGACGACCACCTCCCGGCAGATGCGGCTGAGCAGCCGGCGGTCCTCGACCGAATAGCGTCCGCCGTTCAGCTTACCGCTGACGAGGGCGAGTCCGACCAGTTGGTCGTGCGTAGCCAGTGGCAACAAGAGTTCCACCTGGTTCCTGACCAGTATCTCCCTCTCCGACTCGGGCAGGTCCTTGAACGCGGGAACGGCGTCGATGTCGTTGACGTCGATCGGAGCGTTCTGGTACTTCAGGGCGAGCGCGATCAGGCTGTTGCCGGGTAGTGACATCAGGCCAACAGCCGTCTTTCCGTAGGAGGAATGCGTCACGAAATGGCCGGTCTTCGCCGAGGGCAGCAGCAAGTGGACGGAGCGGCTCTGCATACTCTTGGCGACGGCGGCAACCAGCGACGAACCCAACTGGCGGAGGTCAATGATATCCTTGGCTTCATCAGGGAACCGCCTGAGCGCTTCCAGATGGGCGTAGCGCTCTCGCAAGAACCAGCGGTCGACCATCCGCTGGAAGACCGGCACCATCGGCTGGAAGAGCGCTATGCCAATGACGGCAATCAGGATGGAGACGATTATCACCGTCACCGTCATCGGGTTCACCGACGTCTGGAAGGCACTGCCAAGGAGCAATATCAGCCCGTAGAAGAAGCCCAGCACCAGCACCCCCGCCAGGGAGCAGGCGATAGCGCGACGAATGACGATCCTGGTCTCCAGCAGGTTGTAGCGCAGCATTGCCGTTGTCGCCAGCAGGCAGAAGATGATGTTGCCGACAATCCCCAGCGGGTACATGCTGCTCCCCAGCGCCGGCAGGTAGTCAGTGGCGACGCCGATGAACATCGCGATGAGGCCGGCGATGACGTACTGTCCTCTGGTCTTCTGGTCGAGGTTCTTGGAAAGCCAGCCGTGCCTGATCAGGATGACGAGGCTGGCAACCAGGGGGACGTAGACGCTGACGACGTAGAAAGCGAACAACGGTTCAACCAGCGGCGCCTTGCCGTACCACATCTGCTGCATCCCGCCGACCATCAGTGTCGTTGGGATGAGAGACAGGCTGGCGAGGTAGAGACCGTACGGTATGTAGCCCAGCCAGCGGTACGGTCGGGCGCCGGTCAGCTTGATCGTGAACCTGTAGAAGAGCGCCGCGGCGCTGAGAGTCGCCGCGAAGGCGAGCTTCTCCCACATGAGCGCCGTCGCCAGGTCGGCCTCGCGGCGCATCATGAAGATGAAGAAGCCCCAGACGGCCATGCTGACGAGAAACAGGGAGAACGGCCGGCGCGCATGGTGCTGCTTGCCGCGAAACAGGAGCAGGGCCAGCAACGCGAGACTGGCGACGATTTCAACCAGCGGTAGCAACTGATAGGTGGTCAAAGCTGGTCTGCCCTCCCTCTTCTACTACCTGTGGTTGTCGCGCGGCCCGATGGGTCGCGACGATTGTCCTGTACTCATTCTAGGAGAGAGGCGACCAACAGAACCTGAACATACCTGCCGAGTTCTAAACATTGGCTAAAGATCTGGCAGAGGTGAGGGAGAGCGACACGGCGGGCACTGATGCGGCCGGTCAGGCGATCGAGATCATGCCCCGCTTGATAGCGAGTACGACCGCCTCGGTGCGAGCATTGGCGTTGAGCTTACGCAGGATCGATGTCACGTGGTTCTTGATCGTCTGTTCGCTGATGCCGAGTTCGATGGCGATCTGCTTGTTGAGGTAGCCCTTGGCCACGTAGTCGAGTATCTCGATCTCGCGCGGTGTCAGCGGTGACATGATGTCTTCGGAGTCGTTGCGCCAACTCAGCTTCTGGAACTGGGAGAGCACCTTTTCGGCGACTCTGGGGCGGTCGCCGAGGGTCTCATTTATCGGGTGCTCACCAAGGGCAACCCGCTGAACGATGTCGATCAAATGCTCGGTGCTGGTCTCCTTATCGAGGCAGGCGGACGCCTGGACCTTGATCGCCTGAAAGAGCTGGTCGTCGTTGAGGGTGGCCGTCAGCAAGACAACGCTGACGCTCGGAGAGCGCTGCCGGATTCGCCGTGCCAGGACGAGCGCGTTGCCGTGGGCATCGTCGATGTCGACGACGGCGACGTCCGGCGGAAGAGTATCGAGGTACGGCAGGGCGGCGTCACTGACGTCCACCGAACCGACCACCTCTATCTGCCCGGTGCTCACCAGCGAGTGCTCGATTCCCTGCCGCAGCAGCGATTGCTGGCTGACCACGAGAACCCGGGTGTTACTCATCCCGTAGTTCCTCCCGCCTGAGTCCCGCCGGCGCGCATCGCTGGGCCGGAAGAGACTTCCCGTCACTAATTCTGGCGCTTGGAGGCAGCCACTGAAAGCCACCGACGACCCACAATCGCTGCCCCGGCGGCCCCTCCTGGCTGACACCCAAGACCGGTCGGGTGACCTACCCCGAGTGGCGTACGTCGCCGGAGAAGTGGCGTACGTCGCCAGAGAAGTGACGTACGTCGCCGGAAATCGCCACCCGGTCGCCGGCGCGATGACAGCAGTTACCGCCGTTGCGCTTGGCCTGATAGAGGGCGGCGTCAGCCGCCGCCAGCACCGTGGTGGCGTCGCTGCCGTGTTCCGGCCAGCTGGCGACGCCGAGGCTGACGGTCACCGGAATACCCGGTTCGCGGGTGTTGGTCGCCACCTGCCAGCGGACGCGCTCGGCAACTTCGAGCGCCGAGTCGACCCCGGTCCGGGGCAACAGGATGGCGAACTCGTCGCCGCCTTGGCGAAAGGCGCAATCGGCACTGCGGATGGCGATCCCCATTATCTGGCCAACCTGGCGAAGGTACTCATCACCGGTGGGGTGGCCGTAGTTATCGTTGATCTGTTTCAATGAGTCGATGTCGAGGACGACGACGGCGAACTCGCCGCCGTAGCGGGAACAGCGCTCGATCTCGCGGGCGATCGCCTCGCTCATCGACCGCCGGTTCTCCAGCCCGGTCAGGTCGTCGAGCCGCGCCATCCTGACGGCCTCACGGTAGAGGCGGGAATTCCCGATCTGGGTGGCGATCTGGGTGGCAATCCGTTGCAGGAGATCGACGTGCCGCGGCGGGAAAGCGTCAGGATTGGGGCTGGCGATATCGAGGCTGCCGATGACTTCGCCGGCGGCAACCAGCGGGAAGTAGGCAATCGAGCGCACGCCCTGCTGGAGGTGATGCCGGCCGGTGACGAAGCGGCTGCCGAGCACCAGATCGGGCTCAACGATCGGTTGGCCGTGGGCAGAGAGCCACTCGGTGGCGGTGTCGCCGAGCGGCATCCGGTCGTCGGCTTCCCAGGCAGAGCCCAGCGACGACGACACCGCCAGCAGGCGGACCTGGTCGTCTTCGATGAGTGAGACGCCCGCCCAGCCGATCTCGACCCCCTTGGCCAGTTCTTCGACGAGACCGTCGAAGATGTTGGGCACGTCAAGGCTGGAAGCGATAATGACGCTGGCGCGGTTCATCACCGTCAATTCCTCTTCGTAGCCGCGGCGCTGCTGCCGCAACCGCCCCTTTTCAAGGCCGATCGCCAGCCGGTCGGCGATATTTCCCAGCAGGGCCGTTTCCCGCCGCCGGTAGCCGACGCCCGGCCGCTCACCGAGCGCCAGGATCCCGGCCAACCCGTCCGAGGTCACCAGCGGCGCCAGCATCACGACCCCCCGCGCCCGAAGTTCGCCGAGTTCGCGTTGCCACGGCTGGCCCAGACCCGGCAGGCGGGCCAGCGCCGCCACGGCGACGGGACGGTTTTCTTTCCTTATGTGCTGCGTCAGCGGGCTGCGCCGGCGCAGCCGCAGTTCGCCGGAACCTTCGAGGCAGCCAGTGTAGTCGGTCTCACCACCTTCGAGGAGGAGCAACGCCGCCCGACGGCAGCCGAGCGCGGCAACGACGATCGCCAGCAGCTCGCTCTCATGGACCCTCAGCCCGGTGGTGCCGTCGAGCCTCTCGGCAAACTCGCTTACCCTACGGTAGCCGTCGGGGCCGGCTTGCCTGGACTCCCGCGACGCCAGCGCCGGCAGATGGCCACGCAGCCGGTAGACGAGGGCTCCGGCGGCAATCGTCAGACCAGTCGCCGACAGCATCGCGCCGAAGCCGGCCTGGAGGTCAAGTACCGCGTCAAAGGCAAGCAACCAAAGGAAGAAGAGCCCGGCCGCCGCCGCGAAGAAAGCATAGATGCCCATAAATACACCGTATCCCCGACTGGTGACAACTGTCAATGGGTCGCCGAGCGTGGCGACCAAAGTATCAGGCACTAAAGTACTAGGTTCACGAAGCCCCCGTCAGGCTCGACCGCCTCGGGCCGCCGAGCCGCTCGCTTTCCCCGCCGCCGACTGCCGCAACGCCGCCACGGGGACTTTCGTCATGCCTTCCAGGGATGACCGTTCTTCCTATCGCCAGTCATGACCTATGATGGATTGTAGTCCTCCGTAGCTGTGTTAGTGTGGAAGTAGAGCGAAAAAACAAACGCGAGGAGGTACCCAAAATGAAGAGGTTCTTCAACCAGTTCCGCCGGGGACAAAAAGGATTCACCCTGATCGAGCTCTTGGTGGTTGTTGCCGTACTCGGCACGGTGGCCGCCGTCGCCATCCCCAACGTCGGCAAGTTCATCAACCAGGGCAAGACCGAATCACTTGAAGCCGAACTGCACAACCTCCAGACCGCCGTGGCGGCAATGCTGGTCGACGACACTGCAGCCAACTCAGCCTTGGATCCTATAGCAGTGGGCCTCGCCACCGCCGACATGTCTACCGTCGTGACCGTCGGGGACGGACTGACCCTCAGTTCCTATATGACCGGCCTCGACGCCAACGACCTCGTCCAGACGGGCGCCACATATTGGTTCGACGCAGACGGATCAGTACACCAGATAGTGCCGTAGCCACCAGCGACAAACCAGCTATTCAGCGCCAAGAACGAAGGGCCGGCAACCGGAGACCTGGTTGCCGGCCCTTCTTATTGTGCGTGACGACAGGGCAGGAGACACCGATGAGCCGGGACGGCTATCGCCGGAGTCAGGGCACAGCGTGGTGAAGACTACTGGGGACAGGCGGCGTCGCCATCGGGGGCGGTGATGGGGGGACAGCGTGGTGAAGGCTACGGGAGAAAGGCGGCGCCATCATCGGCGGCGGCAGGGCCCCCATCGGCGGCGGCAGGGGCGGGGGCTCCGACAGGTTCGAGGCTGCCGGGGTCGGCGAACGCCGTTTCGACAGGTTCGTGGCCGCCGGTGGCGGCGACCAGCTTCTCCACCTGCTCCGGCTCGTTGCAGAACGCCATCATCATCTCACGCGAGATGGCGCCGCTACGGTGGTGCTCGACCAGGGCCTGATCGAGCAGCTGCATCCCGTCCTGCGAGTGGGTGCGGATCAGGTTGGGCAACTGGAAGGCCTTGCCATCGCGGATCAGGTTACTCACGCCGGGGCTACCGAGCATAACCTCGATGGCAGCCACCCGGCCGTTGCCGTCGGCTCTGGGGACGAGGGCCTGGCAGAGGACGCCGACCAGCAGCGAGGCCAACCGGGACTGTGCCAGATGGCGCTCCTCGGGAGGAAACAGGTCGATGACCCGCTCCACGGCCTGGTAGGCGCTCGGGGCGTGGCCGGTGGTCAGCACCAGGTGCCCGGTATCGGCCACCGCCAGCGCCGCCGCCGCCGTCTCGAAGTCCCTCATCTCGCCGACCATGATAACGTCCGGGTCCTGGCGCAGGACGTGCCGCAGCGCCTGGGAGTAGGAGGCGGTGTCGACGCCGATCTCACGCTGGCTGATGATGCATTGCCGGCTGGTGTGAATGTACTCGATCGGGTCCTCGATGGTGACGACGCGGCGATTCCGCTTCTGGTTGAGATAGTCGAGCATCGCCGCCAGCGTCGTCGACTTGCCACTGCCGGTCGGTCCGCTGACGACCACCAGGCCGCGCGGCCTGTCGACCAGTTGTCGACAGATATCCGGCAACCCGAGATCTTCGAGTTTGGGCACCTCCGCCGGCAAGAGACGGATCACCAGACTGGTGGTACCGCGCTGCCGCGCGGCGTTGCCGCGCAGCCGGCCGACTCCCTCGCAACTGAAGCCAAAATCGAGTTCCTGCGAGGCCTCGAAGCGGGCCAACTCCGCCGCCGAGGTAATCTGCCCGAGGGCGGTGTCGATGTCGCCGGCGGAGAGGGCTTCGCAACCGGCGACCGGTTCGAGCGAGCCGTTGACGCGCACCGTCGGCGGCGTGTCTACCAGCAGGTGCAGGTCGGAGGCGCCAGCCTCCTTGGCCATTCTGAGCAACGAAAGAGCGTCCATCAGTCTTCGACCTCCCTGACCTATTCGGCGTCCTCGCCCAACTGCATCGCCAGGATGAAGTGCATATCTTTACCGATGGCAACGATGCCCTCCCCGCCTGCCTCACCGAGCTTCATTTGAACGATGACGAGCCCGGCAAAGAGGCCGGTTGCCTCGAGGTTCCGCGCGTAGGCAAGCACCGCCGTTTCACCGGGGGAGACGACCTGAATCGCCATGGTAGAGCCGTCGTGATAGACGTCCGCCAGGGCGACGCCGTCGGGTACGAGGTTGACGACCGTGCGCAGCGTCGTGTTGAGGTCGTCCTGCTGCTTGTCGATGGCGGCAAGCGCCGCCGTGAAGCTTCCGTGAAACGCCCCGGCCAGGACGATCTCCTCGGCCAACTCGCGGAGCTGCTCCGTGCGCCGGTCGCTGGTGGTCACCATGTTCGCCAGTTGGGCGTTCATGTCGTCGATATCGGTCGCGTTCCCCTGGATGAGGAACACCTGGGGAACGATCATCGCGACCGCGAGAATGACACCGATGATGGGGCCGATCCGTGAGAAGGAGAAAGACTTCGCCCGATAGGCTTCGGGGAGCACGTCCAGATCGGCCAACAGCGAGGCTGGCCGGGCCTTGCTGGAGATGCCCTTCAACGCCAGGCCGACGCTGACGGCGGAATGATTGCGTTGGGCGCTGCCCGGCACCTCGAGCGGCGGCGAGAAGGGCACCAGCGGGCGTCCCAGCTCGTCCGCCAGCGACTGGCACAGTTGGGGCTCGTCGGCGAGGTCTCCGGTGACCTGCACCGGCAGGTCGGGCGCTATCGGGTTTTCCGGGTTGTTGGCGTTGTAGAACTCGATGGTACGGACCAGGTCCTCGCGGATCATCGACAGCTTCTCCGGCCACGGCAACCCTTCAGCCGACAGCGGAATCGTCCGCACCGGATACGGCACGCCGTCGCCGATGATGATGATGTCGAACTCAGTGGCCTGGACATCGACGATGACGGCGTTCGGCTCACCGGCGAGTCGCGCCAGGGCAAGTGGCTTGATGTCCAACACATGGGGCACCAGCCCCGCCCGACGCAACGTTCTCAGCAGGCTATCGACGGCGACACGCGGCACGGCGGCGGCGAAGACATGGGTCATGGTCGACGGCGCCGGGATTCGTTGCCACGCGAGGTAAAGCTGTTCCAAGGGCACCGGCAGCATTCGGGCGGCTTCACGGACCACCGCCTCGGCGACCAGTTCCGACGGCAAATGCGGGAGCTTGATCACCAGTATCTGGGAGTGCAGGCCGGAGAGACCGGCGACGACCCGGCGGGCGGATACGTCACGGTCCTTGAGGAGCTTCCGCACCGTGGCGGCCACCGCCTCCTCATCGACGACGACGCCGGCCTTGACCAGGCCCGGCTCCAGCGGGACACTGGCCCACTGCGCGATGCTCTTCCGGTTGCTGACCATAAGCCGGACGCTGCGATCGTCGACGTAGAGCGAGACCGTCTTCTTGGCCATGGCTATTCCTCTTCCAGGTAGAAGTAGATTCCCCGGTAGAAGTAGATTATCAGGTCGATATCCGCCGTGGCTCTCAGGCCGAAGAACTCGACGGGCACTTCCATGCTGACCGAAGTGACGGCTCCGTTGACGATGTCCCGGTTGAGGGCGGTGATGAAGTTCACCATCTCATCGAGCGAACCTTCGACCGAGAGCGACACCGACAGCATCGAACATTCGAGACCGGCGAGGACAGTCGTGGACTCGGGTAGAATGACGAGTTTGTCGATGACGACGCCTTGCGTCGCAGCGATGTTGAACAGTGTCTCGGTGACTTCGATGCTCTCCGTCGTCCGCGAAAGCAGCGCCTGCGCCTGTTCAAGCTCGACCGAAATCTCGGTAAGTCGGCTTGTCATTTCTTCCCGGTCGCCGGTCTGCTCCTGTTCGGAAGCATCCAGACTCGCCTTGGCGAGTACGACTTCGTCGCTGAGCCGGCTCTCATCAGACGCCTGACGCAGATGGAAGATACCGAGACCGGAAAGAATCACCAGCAGCAGCGCGGCGATGACGATCGTGGGCCATCCTAGCTTCCTGATGAGTCGCACGCTGCCTCCGCCAAGTGGGCTATTGGGACGCCGTCCACGAGACGACGTCGATACTGCCCGATCCGCCGATGATTCCGACATCGACGACGGCAACGCTGCCGCCACCGGCCTGGGAGGCCGTCACCGTGACATCATACAGGTTGCCGGATATCTCGCCGCTGGCGCCGATATCCCCGCGGCTGGCGACCACCCAGGCGTAGCCGCCATCCGGGTTTCCCGCGCCGGTCAGGCGGAAGGTTTGCGTCTGGATGGGAGCGACCTCGGAGACCTCGGGATACGGCGGTGACAGCTCCCAGTTGAGCAGCCAGCCGCCGCTGGCCGTGGCCGTCTGGTCCGGTTCGTCGGTGGCAAGGTTGCCCGGGAACCCGGCCGCCGAACCCGCCAAGTAGTTGAATCCGACCGGAATCATGGCGCCGACTTCTTCGAGGTGAATCACCGGGCTGCCGGGATCGGACTGCCAGTTCACCGTGATCGTGTATTCGTCCCCGGTGATGTTGCCGGAGACTCCCAGATGGTCGCTGTGGGAGGCGGTCTGGATGAGCTGGCCGAAATAGACTGTGAACTCACCACGGTCGACGACCACCAGCGAGACATCCATCCCGTTGATAGTCTCCGGCAACTGGGCCGGCACCACGCAGCCGGGGGTGTCCAGGCACCAGAGAACGTACTCGATGCCGGCGTCGGCGGCGAACATGCCGCTGACGCCCTTCTCGATCGTCCGCGAGCCCTTCAGGCTGGTGGCGGCGTAGTCGAGTATCGGCGTGATCGTCAGGCCGCCGACAGCCACTACCACCAGCACCAACGGCAGGATGTACCCGCCCTGGTCCCGAATCAGTTGTTGTAAGAATCTACGCATTTTGAACCTATGGCGCGAAGTCGGTCCGCCGGCCGTAGACGTAGGTCAATACTTGGGAGACATCGCCGGAGGCGGCCCGCAGCGTCACCGAAAGCACCGGGTCGAAGTAGCTGGCATTGCTGCTGGCGCCGGGGTTGTCAGGGTCGTAGCGCAGGTACCTGGCGACGATGGTATCGTCATCAAGGCCGGCGCTACTCCAACGGTTGCGGATCAGTTCGCCGACGCCGCCGGCGAGGTTCCTGAAGGAGTAAGTGGCCGAGTGGTAGACCGAGCTGCCGCCGCCGTAGTCCTGTTCGGTCCAGGTAAGTACGAGGAAGGTGGGCGGGGTCAGGCCGTCGGTGACGATACTCTCCGCCGCCAGAACGTCACGGCCGATCACGTAGCCGGCGCGCTGCGTCTCGGCGGAGACGGCCATCGTTGCCTGGCTGGCGGCGGCGCCGTTCACGATCTGAAGGGCGGTCATCGTCGCCGTCCCGCCGAGCACCGTCGCAATGGCGAGAGAGACCAGCATTTCGATGGCGGTGAATCCTCGCTGACTGCGTATCATCGGTCCACCTTGTAGTTCACCAGTATGTAGGCGGCCACCCCGGCGCGGCTGATGGTGACGGTTATCCGCTGGATTCCGTCGTCGGGACTGTTGAGGGGCTGGGCGACGATTGCCGCTGAATAGTCGGCGTAGTCGTCACCGGCGGGCAGCGGCGCCGGAGAATAGCTCGACGCCTCGGAGACGTAGGCGACGAGTCTGACGGCCTCCATCTGGACCTGGGCGAGGTTCTGGGCGGTCGAATGGTGGTCGCTGACGACTGCCGCCCGCGAAGTCGTCCCCAGGCCTCCGAGGAAGGCGACGGTGACCGTCCCCAGGATCGCCAGGCTGACCAGCGACTCGACAAGCGTCACCCCGGACTGGCCGCGACGCCTGCGGAACCTTCTCGATATTGCCTCGAGTATCCTCATTGTTCCGGCTATATCCCCTGACCGTAGATCGAGTACATTGCCGTCGTCAGCGACAGCGCCAGGAGGCCGACGATACCGCCGATCACGATCGTCATCGCCGGCTGTATCATCGCCGTCATCATCTTGATCTTGTCGTCGGCCTCGATCTCGTAGTTCTCGGCGACCGCCTCCAGGTTAGTGTCCAGGTTTCCCGTTTCCTCGCCGATCTTGACCATCTGCACCATCAGCGGCAGGAACAGCGGGTTCTTCCCCATCGGGCCGGACAGTCCACCACCACGCAACATATCCTGCTCGACGTCGACGAACGACTGTCTGAGCACCCGATTGCCGGCCGCCTCTCCGGTAAGACGGATGATATCCGTCATCGGCAGACCCGCCTTGAAGAGGAGGGCAATGCTGCGGCCCGCCCGCGCCAGTTGCTTGACGTGCGAAATCCGGCCGATGACAGGAAGCCTGAGCGCCAGCGCGTCCCGGCGGAGCTTGCCGGCCGGCGTTCGGAAGTAGAAGACGGCAGCCGCCACCGCGACCACTAGCCCCATCAGCATATAGACGCCGTTGGCACGCATGGCCGTGCCGAGGTCGATCAGCATTTGCGTCGAAGAAGGCAGGTCGGCGCCCATCGAGCTGTAGAGTTCGCCGAAAGCCGGGAAAACGAAGCCGATCAACACGACGACGACGCCGACGGTGGCGATGATGGCGATCACGGGGTACATCAGCGCCCCCTTGACGCCCTTGGCGGCGACCAGTTCCTTCTCGATATAGTCGGCCAGGTGCGTCAGAACCACCTCGAAGTTGCCCGATTCCTCGCCGATGCGCAGCATCCGGCAGGACATCTCCGAGAAGGCACTGGGATGCTTGTTCATCGCCGCGTAAAGCCGACTGCCACCGCGCACATCGGAGATGACTGCCGAGAGGACGGTCACCAGTTGCCGTGAGGTCGTCTGTCCCTGAAGCATCTCGAGACTGGCGATGACATCGACCCCCGACCCGAGCAGCATCGCCAGCTGGCGATAGAAGAGGATGACGGCGGCCGGACGCAGCCGCCCTGAGAAGCGCCCCGTCAGCGGCGTCGCCCTTATTGGAAACAGATATGCCGAGCTGGAGAACGGCGAC
>SDBV01004254.1_pt1 | contig 20711 bp, 27 predicted proteins | sample 2277081 | NCBI WGS metagenome assembly SDBV01 (sample SAMN10402039, study PRJNA504765) | marine sediment metagenome | isolation source: marine sediment core GS10_PC15, 223 cmbsf | place: Arctic Ocean: Southern Knipovich Ridge | collected 2010 | reverse complement strand
CCTGTCCACTCAGAAAACACCCACCCCGAAGCAGAGGTGGCAGTCAGATCAACCGTTGTTCCTTCAACATAGGTATGTATCCCCACCCCGGGAGTAACTGTTCCACTACCCGTCACTGACATGGTCAGCATATAATCTGCTGCTCTTATTTCGGGTAATGCAAACATCCCTGCTAGCACAACCAATCCTATATGTAACAAGATGTTCTTCATATATAACAATTGACCATCTATATCAAAATAATCTACTGATTAACTGACTTATTACAGCTATGAAATCATCCATCACAAACCGAGGGAACTTACCTCAAGGAGACTGGAAAGTGGATATTTCCCAAACAAACATCAATCAGAAATAATTTCCAGAATGGATTAATTCAACTTAATGACAAGTTAGTTTAGTTTGGACAAACTCACAAATCAACATTTACTTAGTGCAGAGATTTCCACATATGAGTGCTCATTCCACCGTGCGTAAATTTGCTTACTCTTCCAAAGGACAAAGAATTACAGAGATCTGGGTGACAGAAGATTTCATGGATTTCGCCAAAAGTACACAGCCAGATTTAAAAATCGCAAAACTCCATGTTCACCCCAGCAGGATTTCTGCATCAATATCCAGTTTCTGATGCATAAGTCTGGCCACCTTCAGGGTAGGCTCGGATTTTCCGTTCAAATATTCACTGATTCGTGGAGGGCTTATTCCCAATAGTTCGGCAAGTTCCTTTTGGGAGAGTTTCATTTCAGACATCCGTTCCTGCACCATCTCAATGAGGGTTGGTGGTTCAATGGGATAGTGTTTCTCCTCGTAGTCGGCCACCATCTCTGATATCAGATCCAGTTCTATCAAAAAGCGGTCGGTCATCGGAGTATCATTGTCTACGACTTTCAAAAGCTCTTCAATTCTTTCAATGATCGCCTCGTACTGAGTTTCATTCTTTATCTCTGCCATATCATTCAAATTTCCTTGCAATTGGTTTTGTCATAGTCCGCGTGAGTTCCAATGTAGCGAATAAAAGCCTTCTGAGGTCCGAATAAAATCAGAGCGACCACTCTGTATCTATTGCCTTTAATATTGAAAACAAACCTCTTGTTCCCAATATAATCCACACCGGGAAATGCCCTTTTCAATTCATGTAGACTGCCCGGCTTCTTTCTGGCCAATCTTCTGTACCAGGATCTAAGGGCTACGCTACAATCAGGATGCACCTTAATAAACTCTCTTACGGAACTGTATGAAATCACGGCATATGATTTGAATTACAATATTAGTAACTATATTCCATTTTTCAAAATTATCCCGACCATCCTTCCCTGTCCAGGTTACGGTAGTTAACCGCCTCGGCAACATGGGAGGTCAGGATGTGATCACACTGCTCCAGGTCAGCTATTGTGCGCGCCACCTTAAGGATACGGTCATAGGCCCGGGCGGAGAGTCCCAGGCGTTCCATGGCCATCTTGATGATCGATTGTCCCGCCCGATCAATGATACAGTGCTTCTTCCTCAGGGCAGGCCCCATCTGCGAATTGCTGAATACATTGTTAATCCCTGCAAACCGCTTCTCCTGGATCTTCCTGGCTGCGATAACCCGGTTACGCATGACTTCGCTTCTCTCTGCATCACCCTGCTTTGACAACTCCCTGAATGTTACCGGAACCACCTCCATATGAATATCGATCCGGTCAAGTAACGGACCGGAGATCCGGGATAAGTATCTTTTAATGATACCCGGGCCACAACTGCACTCTTTCTCAGGGTGATTATAAAATCCGCAGGGACAAGGGTTCATGGCAGCCACCAGCATGAAATCCGACGGATAAACCACCCTGTAACTAGCCCTGCTCACATGGATCTCCCGTTCTTCCAAAGGTTGACGCAAGACCTCCAGTACATGTCTTTTAAACTCAGGTAATTCATCCAAAAAGAGAATACCATTGTGGGCCAGGGAGATCTCACCAGGTTGCGGGGAACTGCCACCCCCGATCAGGGCGATATTCGAACTGGAGTGATGAGGTGTTCTGAAAGGCCGTATCCTGACCAGTCCCTCATCAGGACCAACCCGCCCGGCTACCGAATGAATGATGGTGGTTTGCAGGGATTCATCCAGGGACATGGGCGGCATTATGGAGGGCAGCCGCCTTGCCAGCATACTCTTTCCCGATCCCGGTGAACCAATCAATATTAGATTATGATTTCCAGCTGCAGCGATCAGCATGGCCCGCTTCACCGCTTCCTGTCCCCTCACCTCGGCAAAATCAATCTCATAAGGGTCCACCTGGTCCTGAAAAACCGATGTTGCCTCCGGTTTATCGGGAACCACCCCAAGTTCCCCATTCAGAAAGGAAACTACACTCCCGAGGTCAGAAACCGGGACCACCTCAATGCCATCCACTACTGATGCCTCACCCGCGTTCTTCTCAGGGATAATCACCCCAGAAAATCCCTCCTCCCTGGCCATCAACACCATAGGAAGTACTCCTCTCACGGGCATTACACTTCCGTCCAGTGACAGTTCGCCCAGAGCCAGGTATTCATCCAAACGGGCAGCACTCACCTGGTGGGTGGCTGCCAGGATCCCTATGGCCAGGGGAAGGTCAAAATGGGTTCCCTCCTTTCGAATATCTGCCGGAGCCAGGTTGATCACCACCCGGTAATGCGGCCACCTGAATCCGTTGTTTGTAAGTGCCGATTCAATCCTCTGCTGGCTCTCCCGGATGGCATGATCGGCAAGACCTACAATAAAGAACCGTATTCCCTGGGTCACATTCACCTCAATAGCGATCTTTGTGGCCTTTATGCCCCTCACCGCACAGCTGTATGTCTTTACCAGCATGAATTATTCACATTTCCGGGTGGTTTGATTCTTAACACCCTTTAATGTGCCTGAGGCAGTATTTATCGCAATCCACTTACACAATTCTCAGATTTTCTTATCATTTAATTACTATGGGAAGGACTTTATACCAATTTTTTTTCCATTCACAAACCCATCAAACCCAATATATTAACTTATTTTATAGTTGTTCTACTGCATTTATAGTTATTTTACGTAATATTAAGTTATATATTTGCATTATACTTAAAAGTCGATGTGATGACAAAAAGACTCACCAAAGCAGAAGAGCAGATCATGCTGATCCTGTGGAGGCTCAGGGAGGCAACCATCAGGGAGGTACTCAATGAACTCCATGAACCCGACACCCCTTATACAACCGTTTCAACTGTGGTGAGGGTACTGGAAAAAAAAGAGATCGTCGGTCACAAGGCGGTGGGAACCACTTACCTGTATCACCCTTTGCTTGCCAAAAAAGAATTTCTGAAGGGCTATATTTCAGGTATTGTTACCAATTATTTCGATGGCTCCTTCTCCAGGCTGGCAGCATTTTTCGCAAAAGAAAATGACCTGGACCTTGGCGAATTGCAGGAATTGATCGGGGAGATTAAAAATGAACTGGACGAGAAACAGAATCATGAATGAGATCCTCATATACCTGATAAAAGTTTCGGCGGGGGTGGGAATCATCTTCCTTCCCTACTATTTCCTCTTCAGGAACGATACAAACCTGGTGATCAAGCGGTTTTACCTTCTAACGGGTTTAATCTCAGCATGGGTTTTCCCATTCATATCTTTCCGCAGACCCGAACTGTTTGTTAACCTAACACCCACCGTCTTTATCGATTTCTCCGAATCAGACGCACAACCCATCAGTATTGCAGAGTCAGCGAACGGAGTCGGTTTGACCATCAACTGGATCCATGTTTTGATTATTGTTTACCTGACCGGGCTGACCTTCATGCTGTTGAAGAATCTTTTTATCCTGTTTAAATGAAACCTCACCTGGCAAAAATCTAAGAATGATGACGGAGTTGCTTTCACAGAAACTGACCAGGTTTTTACAATTTTTTCCAGGATCTTTATCCCCGGAAAACTTGAGGATAAACAGGATCTTGACAACGTACTCCTCCATGAAAAAGCACACATCGGTCAGCTTCATTTCATTGATCTGCTGCTGATGGAGTTCACCCTGCTCATTACCTGGTTCAATCCCTTCTCATGGCTTATTTCCAGGATGATGAAAAAGCCAAGAAAATCCCGGATGGGAATTATTAAAATTGCTTTGCTGATCCCTGCCATTCTGATCACGCTGGGACTGACCACCGGCATGACCCCTCAGCAAAAGCCCATCAAAGGCAAGGTGGTTTTCGCTGACACAGGTGAACCGGCAACTGGTGCGAAAGGATCTTTAATAAAAAGATCTTAGCGCAATTTCGCAGAAATTGATGCAGATGCGGAATTAACACCTGCGGAAGGGATAAATAACCCCGATACTTTTTACTAACTTTGCGTTTTAAAATAATTCGTTATGGGCGTACCCAGATTTATTAAGCTTCCAAGCTACAAAAGATTTAATTATACGCCAAGGTACTGGGACCCAGAGAAGGAGGAGCGGGAAAGCAGGATCAGAATGATTAAACATGACATGGGGATTATTGATATGCCTTCAGATCCGTTGCGGACCACCATCAAAAGGGGTTCTTTCAGATTGGTAAGACAAAAGGCAAAAGTGAAAGCGGGAAGGAGTTCCAACATCAGGCTCCTGATCATACTCGCAGTGCTTTTATTGCTGGCATATCTCATATTGTTCAGGTAGATGTCAGATATCATCCATGTATTGAGTGATGCGGTTGCAAACCAGATCGCTGCCGGTGAAGTAATCCAACAACCGGCATCTGTGGTGAAAGAGCTTATGGAGAACGCAGTGGATGCGGGGGCAACTTCCATTAAGGTTATTGTTAAGGATGCGGGGAAAACCATGGTTCAGGTCGTGGATAATGGTTCCGGGATGTCCGAAGGTGATGCACGGATTTGCTTCGAAAGGCATGCCACATCCAAAATCACGAATGCTGCTGATCTTTTTGCCATCCAGACCAGTGGATTCCGGGGGGAAGCACTGGCTTCCATGGCTGCTGTGGCTGAAGTCTCCGTAAAGACGCGCAAACCGGGCGATGAGTTGGGCACTCATATTCGCATTGCAGGGTCCAGACTTGAGATCCAGGAACCTGTTCAAACGCCTCCTGGAACAAATTTCCAGGTAAAGAATCTTTTTTTCAATATCCCTGCCAGGAGAAAATTTCTGAAAAGTGACCGAACCGAGTTGCGGCTTATTATCAATGAGTTTAACCATGTATCACTTACCCATCCGGATATTGAGTTTATCCTGATCCATAACCAGACAGAAATTTTACAACTGAAATCCACCAACCTGAGGCAACGCATTATCGGCATATTCGGCAAAGCTGTCAATTCTTATCTGATCCCCCTTGAAACCGAAACAACCATCATTAAAATCGGTGGATTTATAGGGAAACCCGAACATGCCAGAAGAAAATACGGGGAACAGTTCTTTTTTGTGAACAACCGGTTCATCAGGCAGCCCTATTTCCATAAGGCGGTCATGAACGGTTATAAACAGATCCTTGCCCCCGATCACATACCCGCCTATTTCATTTTCTTTGAAACAGATCCATCAAAGATTGATGTGAATATCCATCCTTCAAAAACAGAGGTCAAATTCGAAGATGAACGAGCCATATGGAAGATCCTTCTGGCGGCTGTGAGGGAGGCCATCGGAAAAAATAACCTATCCCCTTCCCTTGACTTCAGCAAGGAAGGAATTATTGATATACCCATATTGACAAGGGAAACAGAAGTCCGGGTACCCCCAATTGACACCAATCCCGAATTCAATCCCTTCGATGAGGAACAAACCTATCAGGGGGGAAGAAAGCTCCATCCCTATAAGGAAAATCGCATTAAGGGTTGGGAACAACTGTTCGAACCCACTCCTGAGGCTTCCATTTCCAGTAATAAATACCTGCAGATCAAGAACAAATATATCCTCTCTCCTGTTAAATCAGGACTGATGGTTATTGATCAACGAAGGGCACACGAACGAATCCTGTATGAAAGGATTATCAAAGCCCATGAAAAGCAGCAACCCCTGGCGCAGCAATCTTTGTTCCCGGAGACCATACGGTTAAACGCGGCAGATTACCAGGTATGCCTGGAAATGGCAGACGAGCTTGAAAAACTGGGATTTGATATCAGGGATTTCGGGAACAACAGTGTGGTGGTACACGGAATCCCCTCTGATATGTCTCCTGCAAAGACAGCCGACATGCTTGAGATGATGATAGAACAATATAAAACCCTGCAGAGTGAACTTGATCTGGGAACCACTGAGCGGGTAGCCCGGGCAACCTCCTGCAGTTCAGCCATTCATTATGGGAAACAGCTTTCGGACATTGAGATGCAGGAGCTCGTGGACCAGCTTTTTGGCTGTGGTAACCCCAACAATACACCTTCCGGTAAATCCATTGTCAGGATCATAGATCTGGGGGAACTGGATAATTATTTTTAAAGTTTAAAAATTATGAGTAGATTTTTTTCGAGCTTTGCAAGCAATACCCCCCCTGTAGTTAAGAACCTTATCATCATAAACGTGGTGATGCTTCTTGGAACTATACTGTTCCGGCAGGTATTTCATATAAACCTGAATGCACTACTGGGACTTTTCTATTTTCAATCACCATATTTTGGTCCATGGCAGATTGTCACCCATATGTTCATGCATGGAGGGCTGACCCATATATTCTTTAATATGTGGGCACTCTGGATTTTTGGGAAAACACTTGAAAGCGTCTGGGGAAGCAAACGGTTCCTGATCTATTACCTGGCAACGGGCCTGGGTGCAGCACTATTCCATACCCTGATTATTTATATTCAGCTTGCTCCGGATATTGCTGCTCTCAAGGCAGCATATTCGGTGGACAGGATAAATGCATCACTTCTTGCTGAAATCCTTAAACCAGGAAATCCATTTTATGGACTCGGCAATGCGCTCAGGATTCCAACTATAGGCGCATCGGGCGCAGTGTATGGGGTATTGCTGGCCTTTGGTATGCTTTTTCCCAATACGCCCCTGTTTATTATCCCCATCCCTTTCCCCATCAAGGCAAAGTGGCTTGTCATCGGATTCGGTGTACTGGAGCTCTACCTGGGAATTTCCCGTACAGGAGATAGCATTGCACATTTCGCGCACCTGGGTGGTATGATTTTTGGGTTTATTTTAATTAAGTACTGGAACAGATATACCAAGAATTTCTACTAACAAACTGGTTTTATGACGATTATAGATGAAATAAAGGAGTCCTTTCGAAAGGGAAATGTGCTTCACAAGCTGATTTACCTGAATTTGGGCCTCTTTTTGACAGTACAAATTGTCAGGATCATCCTGTTCCTGTCAAATTCATATAACCTTTTTGATGGTTTCATGGATTATCTGGCTGTTCCATCCAATCTTGATGTGCTTGCCAGACGACCCTGGACTCCTGTAACCTATATGTTCCTTCATGTGGATTTCATGCACATACTTTTCAACCTCTTATGGTTGTACTGGTTTGGTACTGTATTCGTCCAGGAACTGGGGCTCAAAAAACTGCTCAGCACCTATCTCATGGGAGGGCTTGCCGGTGGTCTTTTGTACGTTATCTTCTACAATGTATTTCCTGTTTTTGACCAGGTGAAGGAAAGTTCCGTTGCAATGGGGGCCTCTGCTTCGGTGATGGCAGTCGTGGTGGCTGTCGCAACATACCGGCCCGAAAGAAGGATGCATCTTGTCTTTATCGGACCTGTCAAGATTGTGTATATAGCCCTGTTCATGTTCATCTTTACCTCGCTGGTTGACTTTTCCATAAACACAGGTGGAAAAATCGCGCATATAGGAGGAGCTGTTATGGGTTTCCTTTTCGCTTACTATTACAAGCAGGGAAAAGATATCTCAAGGGGATTCGACCGCATGATGGACCAGATGGCTACCTGGTTTAAACCCGGGAAACAAAAAATGAAGGTAACCTATAAGCGGTCTTCAAACGACATTGAGTACAAGAAGGAGAAAGTGGAGGAACAGAAAGAGATCGATTTAATCCTGGACAAGATCTCCAAGGGAGGATATGACAGTCTGTCTGTCAAAGAAAAAGAGCTGTTGTTCAAAATGAGTGGTAAGAAATAGGTTCTTTACATGCGATTTTATTACATTAGTAATAGAAGGAAGGCAACGCTGTGAAAAAAATTACCGATAGAATTATCCTAATCCTAAATGTATTAGCAGGTGCCGGACTGCTCCTCTCTTACCTGGCACCTGTGGTAAATCCATCCAGGATCATATTACCCGCCCTGTTCGGACTTGCATATCCCTTCCTGTTAATGGGAAACCTGATTTTTCTGTGTTACTGGATGATCCGTTTGAAAAAAGAGATCCTGATCTCTCTTGTGGTGATCCTGCTGGGCTGGAATCACCTGAACAATCTGCTGCCGCTCAATTTTAAGAAATCCAGGATTCCAGAGACCCACTCCCCTGCCCGTTTATTCAAGGTTCTGTCTTATAACGTAAGGGGGTTTGATATTTATCATTGGACCAGTGACCCGCAGGTCAAATCGGAAATCTTTGGTTTTATTGAGCAGCAGGAACCTGATATTCTCTGCTTCCAGGAGTATTACACATCCGACCTGAAAGGAGAAACCCATGCCGATCTCTCGAAACAATTAAGGACCTTACCCGAAAATGCTGTCTACTTTAGCGCTGACCAAACCAATAGCAAAGGGTTTGGAATCGCCACTTTTAGCAGGTATCCGATTATCAAGAAGAGTCGCATTCCTTTTAACTCAATTGGAAATGCAGCCATGTATACAGATATCCTGTTCCGGACCGATACCATAAGGGTCTTCAACATTCATCTTCAGTCCATTAAGTTCCGAAAAGAGAATTTTGCCTTTATGGATACCGTGCGATTGAAATACACCAATCAGCAAATGCATGAGATCCGGGATATTGGATCTCATTTGAAAACAGCCTTCACCCTGCGGGCTGAACAGGCCGACATGATTGCCAATTATATCAAGGAATCGCCCTATCCGGTTGTAGTTATGGGAGATTTTAATGATACCCCTCAATCCTATGCATACCGTAAGATAAGGAAGGGTATGTATGATGCCTTCAGAAAAGCCGGACGGGGTTTTGGTAACACCTACGAAGGAGAATTACCTTCCTTCCGGATCGATTACATCATGTACAGTGACCCTATGGTATCCTATCAATTCCAGCGGATTAAAACCAGCTATTCCGATCATTTTCCAATTACCACCAGGCTTTACCTTCCTGAAATAGCTACCGCTGAATAAGTAGTTTCCCTGTGGCCGGTGTTCCTTCGGTCCGAATGGAATAAAAATAGAGCCCCTTTTCCAGATGTTGAAGTGATACCTCCAAGCTGGAATTTTCAAGCTGTCCGGTAAAGAGCTTATCGAGAACCTTTTTACCCGTAACATCAAACAATTCAATGCCTGAAATTGATTCACCTTCCGCATTGATATGCAAAACATCAGCAACCGGATTGGGATATACATTCAATTGCGGACCACCAGAAACGGATACAAGTCCGTTAACTGTCAGGCTTTGATCGATGGCCTCAATTGCATTATTAATATCATTAGCTGCTACAACCTTTCCCTTATGAACCAGGATTCCTTCCTGGTCTATGACCATCAAACGGTCATAGGTAGTAGCATAATCGGCAGCTACAAAGCCCGCTTTAATTGCAAGCGGAAAAGTTATCCCTGTGGAATTCCGGAATCCACTCACAGAAGCTTCGTTTGAACTGCCGTCCCATGTATCCAGTCCAAGGCAGTAAAACTGCTATCGCCCATAAACTTTTGGTATATGGATGATTCAACATCGGGACCAACGGCTCTGCAGCTGGGACAGGTATTTCCAAAAAGGAAAACAAATACCACCTTCCCCTGTTGGTCCGAGAGCTTAAATGTGCCTCCGCCTTCCAGATTCACTTCAAAGTCCGGTGCCGCATTGCCTTCCTGCTGTCCATATATGTCTATGGTGGCAGCCATAACAAGGACCATGGTCAATGTAAATAAATTTTTCATTTCTGTTCCTCCTAAAATTTAGTTCTTAATCTGATTTCAACTCCTTCAAAATCCAGCACTTCATAGCATATGCCTGAAGTACATGCAGGTCCACCCCTGCGCTTACCCGCAAACAGCGAAATGGTATTGGTGGGGTTAATCCTGTATCCGGCTTCTACTCCGGGCCAATGCCTGATCCCGGTTTCAATGTCAGGGGTGCCGGGTTTATCGGTAAGGAATGGATCATTGCTCAACTCCCACACCACAGAGAATGTCAGTTCCGGAGACTTCGAAAATCCAAGTATCACCACTCCATTGTGCATGGTCGTTTTTTCAGTAAATTCCCTTTCGATAAACTGGTATTCAAGGTGGAGCAGGGTGGACCAGCCGCCTGCAATCGAATATTCCCATACAGTACCGGTGGCATACCTGGTGTCTTCCGACTTGAACTGATCCGAAGCATAATCCGCAAAAATTGTCACGTTGCTTTTCCGGCCCGGGTAAAAACTGTACTCCACAAATACCTCGTTAAAACGGTACTCGTCGAAAAACTGATTCATCCAGAAGTTGGGGCACATGTGTGCTACGGTTCAGGACCTTATACTTATGCTCCCTCACCGCGGTGGGAGGATCACTGATTCCGGTCCCTATGAGCAGGTTGTGATAATTTTTATATTCGAAACTCATTCCAAATGAACCAAGGTTGAAACTCACCGATCCATACATTCCGAATCTGCTCATTTCATCCATGATAAAAACCGGCAGATCCTCCGTAAGGTTATGTGCATACTCAAAATTGTAGGAAAGCAATCCCGGCAATGATCCGGAAAATAGCAGGGAATAGAAATAATCTTTTTCAAATGGATTGCTGTTACGCATCAGTATCAGGCCCAGGGTCTGGTAATAAAGGGATACTCCGGTTTCCATCCCCTCCACCAGATCAACCCGCCGCTCCTCCACTGGCACTGTCGGAGGCAGTGTATTTACCAGTGATTTACCCCTCAGAGCCTGGAAATACCAGATATCACCGCTGTATTTTGCAGAAAAACCCAGCATATCCCGGTAAAACCCATAACGGCTTCTGTATGCTTCCTCTTCAAAGACCGATCCTGGTATTTCATAACCCCTTACGAGCAAACCATTGCCAAGGGTTTCATTGAAGTGCCCGATCTTCAGCTCCAGTTTTTCCTTCCTGTATTGTACCTGAAACTGACTCAGGTTAGAGTAAGAGCTGCCTTCATTCTGACTAAGAAAATGCTCATACCTCAGGGTTGCTTTCAATCCTTTGTACCTGTATCCAAGGTTCAACTGGTCATAATGGGATGAAAGGTCGGATGGATCAGTATACGGCAGGTTCCCAAATTGATACTCAAAAAGATTATCGCCCGTTAACTGTCCATACATCCTGGTTACCGGAAAGAGGACCAGCAGGAATATGATGAACCATTTCAACATCTCAATCGTTCAGAAGCTTTTCAATGTGTTTCTGAATGATTGTTTCGTCGCCCGGCCTGAATCCTTCATGGAAATATAATTGATCCCCATGGAGTGTATGAAAGATGAAATCTTTGATTGATTCCTGGGTCCGTCAATACTAACCCCGATAAAACTGACACCTCTATCTGCATATTCGCCGGCCATCTTATTTAATAGAGGTATTACCCTGACACACGGTTGACACCATGTGGCCCAAAAATCAACTACGGTGAGTTTATTACCCTTTAAATCTCCGTACTCCTGCCACTGATTATCCAGGTCACGGAGCCGGAATACCGGCTCCTGGGCATGAATCACCGCAACCAGCAGGAGCAAACCTAAAACAGCTGCATTTTTCTTTTCAATCACAGAATGCATTGTTTACCAGCTTAGACGACCTTTGCCGGCATACCTTACATAATAAGTGTGGGAAAATTTGGTTGGAAGTATTTCTCCAGCAGGAACCGGGGGAGATCTATAATTTGTCCATGATACTGGTCAATAATGGTGGTATCGGATGTGCAAATGGCATCACTGTTTTCATGTTTAAGCATATGATCAGGCGATTTTACAGTATTTGCTTCCCCTTTAATATCCATCTGAATCATATCTTTGGAAAGTTCAATGGACAGGCGTCCACTGTGGGAGACTGGTTCATCAAGATAGAGCACATAGGTAGCACCGGTCCACTCCTTCAGCACATCCAGCAAAAGACAAACAGCCCTGCTGAAAACAGGTTTATTCACTATCCTTCCCCTCATCTCACCTGCATCACGCAACATCCCATCGTTGCTGATAAAAAGAGGTTTACCCAGCAGATAGTTGTTAATGGTAAAAAGTACATTGTACGCATCCACCAACACCAGATCGCCCTGCCTCACAGAACCAATCATTTCCCTTCTGACAGCAGCCTGATCACTTGCAGAGATTCCTCTGTAGAGCACCTGACGCATATCCCTGGATAACATGAATTTATCACCTACAAATTTGAGTGATGATTTCTGTGGATATCCTTTCGATAACATCCACAAATACTCGCCTGCTGCCCGTAAAAAATCATTTGAAAACTCGTTGTTCATTGAGATACATTCTGTTTATCATGTTGATAAAGCTCAATCCTATCTATGCCAAAGTTACAATAAACTATTTTAATAAGTTGATTGACAATCTGATAGAATTATTAACAACTCGGTTTATAATCAAATGTCAGTATGGGGTATTTTCTTTATCTTTAATCTGAAAGAATCAAAACGTATTAGATATGAAGAATTTAGTAGGAATCGTTTTGCTCGCATTGATGGTTTCATCGTGCAGTTTGTTCCAGAAACCATCCATGTCTCAAGAACAAATAGATGCTATGGTGGCTGAAAATCAGGCCTTGAAAAATCAGGCTTCAAACAGTAAGAATCTTGAAGATCAACTGGCCCTTACTCGTATGCAGGTTGACGAAGCTATGATTAAACTGGCGGCTTGTGAGGAGGATGCTAAATCGAAAGTCCATGTTATCGTGGGGGCATTTAAAATCTCCTCCTACGCCGATGAATATTCAGCAGAAATTAAGACCATGGGGTACGACGGAAGCATTATGGCCGGCCCCTACAATTTCAGCCTGGTAGCTGCAAGTTCTCATGAATCCATTCGGGCTGCACTGAATGTATTGGACAACATAAGGGACAACGTTATCGAAACTGCATGGCTTTATATTGAGTAAAGCTCATTAACTCCCACTCATAATGAAGAGCGGCTGAAACTCAAAGCTTTTAAAATGCGGCCTTAAGCGCTCCGTGTTGTAGTGTTTTTTCACATCAACGAGCTTCTTTGTACTGGTAACCACATCAACCGGGGCATTGTCATACCGGCCATTCCTCAATACCACAAGCCGTCCGTGAATCCCTTTCAGGATCAGGTCCAGGGCAAGGTTCCCGTATGCCATGGGAACAATGGAATCAATGGCATCTGGATCTCCCCCCCTGACCAGGTAACCCAGGTGCTGGTTGATGATATTAATGGGAATGCCATTGTTGAATTGTGCCGACTCTGCCTTGATCTGGTCTGCCACCATCGTACCGATCCCTCCCAGTTTTGCATGACCATAGGCATCCTTTTCACCCTTCCTGAACATCATCTCCTGCATTCCTTTGAATGTGGCTCCTTCTGAGACCAGGACCACTGAATAGTTACTGGGATTCTGTATCCTGTCCTCCACCAGCAATTCAGTGAGTTTCGTGATGTCGAACTTGTACTCAGGAATGACACAACGGTTGGCAGCCCCTGCCATGGTTGGAAGCATGGTGGTAAATCCCGCATACCTGCCGAACACCTCGATCACCAGGATCCGCTCATGAGACCCTGCAGATGTTCGAAGTGTATTGGTTATGTTGATGGTTCGCGTAACGCAGGTGCTGAATCCTATGCAATAGTCAGTACCCGGAACATCGTTGTCCATGGTTTTCGGAATGGCAATAACTTTAAACCCTTCCTTATACAAGCGCACGGCATAACTCAGTGTGTCGTCTCCACCCATAGGGATCAGATAATCAACTCCGAGGTACGCCAGGTTCTTTAACACTTCAGGCGTCAGATCATTGATCTCTTTCTTATAAGCATCCTTCAGGTGCAATGGAATATCTTCCTTCTTCACCCTGCTTGGATTTACCCTGGAGGTATGAAGAAACGTTCCCCCCGTTCTTCCCGCCTTATTAACAATTTGCTCGGTCAGGACAACGAAATGGTCACTGTTATCAGCATTTTTGTCCCTCAGGATCTCTGTAATACCTGACCAGCCCTTTCGAAGACCGATCACCTGGTAACCCTCCCTGAGGGCACGAATGGTAATGGCACGAATGGCCGGATTAAGTCCGGGCACATCCCCGCCACCTGTCAAAATACCAATGGTCCCTTTTTTCCTGATGACCTGTGCCATAATTTTTTCTTTAAAAATAAACCATTAATTGATATAAATCAATGACACCTGGTCATTGTTTACTCATCCCACTTGAGGATCTTCAGGAAATCATACTCTTCCGGATTCTTCACATACTTCCTGGCAGCCCTGTAGTCTGCCTTGGTGATGTAATGAAGATTGTGCCGGAAAATAAGCTGAACCTTCTCAGACTCAACATTTACAAGCCTTGGTTTTATTTTTCCATTTTCATCCTCCACATCCTTCAGGTATAAAGGGGAGATGTTACCTTCGCGGTCGATAGTGGTCATACAGCCTGTTTCTCCCCTGTTATAAAGAACGAATACTCCGAGTCCAAGCCTGGTGGCATAGGACAGATCATAAGCTACGGGCCTGCAACACCTCAGTTCATAACCGATCTCTTCCGGGCGGCTCTTTACAACAATACGCAAAGATTTCAGGTGTTGCTGGGTGAGCATGTTGAAAATATGCGACTTACTCACATTGCCAAGTTCCGGGTGACCGTGATCATCATAGGTAAAGTTTACACCAGTGTCGATGATCTCTTCATCACTCATAAAATGAAAGACCCCTTCACTGATCATGGCAGCCCCATAGTCAATGCCAAGGATCCTCCGCTTCACCATGGATGAAACGACCATGCGGGTAATCTTATCAAAAGTAATCTTGGTCTTATTGAACATCTCGGGGATGATAATCATCGGATAATGGCATGCTGTTCCGATGCCAAAAGCCAGGTGCCCGGCTTCACGCCCCATGGCACTCACCACGAACCAATTCCCACTGGTACGGGCATCTTCGTAGATGGTGGTGGATATACGAACACCCTCCTCTTTGGCAGAATGGTATCCAAAAGTGGGCGTACCTTCCGGCAGCGGAAGATCATTATCAATGGTCTTCGGCACATGGATATTTTTCACATCCAGTTTCTGCTTTGCCAGGAATTTGGCAAGACGGTTGGCCGTGGAAGCAGTATCATCTCCACCAATGGTTACCAGCAGTTTCACATTGTTCTTCTTGAAGAAATCAACATTAAACTCTTCATCCTTGGGCTTATAACGACTCATTTTCAGCGCAGAACCTCCACGGCTGTAGATCTGGTCTGCATAATCAAAATCCAGGAATTCAAAGGCTGGTTCATCAGAAAAGAGGCTCTTATACCCCCCGTTTATTCCCAGTACATTGAAACCATTATTGATAAATATTTTTGTTACCGAACTGATCACAGTATTGATCCCGGGTGCAGGTCCGCCTGCACATAATATTGCTACAGCATCTTTCATAATTCAGATTCTTTTAAAAAGGTTGCATTTTCTGAACATTTGTAAAAACGAGCCGCCAAATTACATAAAATTGAAATTAAATCCATTTAAGAAATGGTCTAAATTAGTATGGTTTATTTGCTAATTTTGCGTCAATTTCTGCAGTGGATGGGAGTGTATTCAAAATATTCGGAACGAGTAAATGACTTTATCCTGATCAGGGGAATCCGGATGGTTTTTGTTTTTCTGCTTACAATCCCCATTAAAATCTATCAATGGGTGATTTCACCCGCTCTTCCTAAAACCTGCAGGTACCATCCAACCTGTTCTGAATATGCCCTAGAATCATTGCGTGTTCACGGTCCGGTAAAAGGATTGTTGATGGGAACAAAAAGAATCTTGAGTTGTCATCCATGGGGTGGCCACGGTCACGATCCGGTTCCCCCAAAAGGCACACCATTGTATAAGATAATTAGACCTGGCAAGAAATGAGCAGACAGACAATTTGTGGAATACTGTTGTTTTTGCTGGCCTCCTGCAGGCCAGGAAGTGTTGTCCAGGATAAACCGGTGATAAGCGTTAGCATCCTTCCACAACAGTATTTTATTGAACGTCTTGCCGGTGAAAGCGTGGTTGTGAATGTGATGATACCTCCCGGCGCCAGTCCGGCTACCTATGAACCCACTTTCTCGCAGTTGAGCAAGCTTGATCGATCCCAGGTCTATATGAAAATTGGCCATGTGGGATTCGAAGAGAGCTGGATGGCTAAGATCAGGTCAGTGAATTCTTCCATGAAAGTGATCGATCTTTCCATGGGCATTGAATTGATCAGGGAAGAAGAGTCAGACCATCTCCACGGACATGCCCATGGAGGTATCGATCCTCATGTATGGATATCTCCGTTGAATGCCAGGATCATCGCAAAGAACATCTATGATGAACTGGTACTTCTCATGCCCGAAGATAAAGAACAGCTCTTTACCAGGTATGGCAACCTGGAGCGGGAGCTGGATTCACTGCACCGGACCATTTCAGGTTTGCTGTCCGGATTGGAAGACCGGAATTTCATGATCTTTCATCCTGCACTTTCCTATTTTGCACGTGATTATGACCTCAAACAGTTTCCTTTGGAAATTGGAGGGAAAACTCCCTCTCCCGCTCATATGAAATGGATGACTGACCTGGGAAAAGAGAAGAACATCTCAACCATCTTTATTCAGATGCAATTCGACAAGAAAAATGCCCAGGCCCTTGCAAATGAGATAGGAGCTGAAATCGTTGAGATCAATCCACTGGATCCCAACTGGTATGATCAGATGCTATATATTGCAAATAAATTAAAAGAATCTTTGTAATGGACAGACCACTTATTCAGATTCGGGACATGGATGCTGCCTATCAACGTTCGGTGGTCCTGAGTGGTGTGTGCCTCTCTGTATATGATCGTGATTTTATCGGGATCATCGGACCCAATGGCGGAGGCAAAACAACCCTTTTGAAGGTTATCCTGGGATTACTGAAACCCGTAAAAGGCACCATCGAATATTCACTGGACAGATCGGAGATTGGTTATTTACCTCAGAGCAACCAGGTTGATGAAAGCTTCCCTATAACTGTCAGGGAGGTAGTTGCATCGGGACTGGAACACAAATTAAAAATGAGTATAAGAACCAGTCCTTCTGAAAATCATAAGGTTGACTCCATTCTGGAGAAAGTGGGATTGGAAACCCTTCAATACAGGTCCATCGGTGAACTTTCGGGGGGTGAGCTACAACGCACCATGCTGGCCAGGGCCATCGTTTCATCCCCCAGGTTACTGGTCCTGGACGAACCCGTTACACATGTGGATAACCGATTTGAGATGGAATTATACGGACTGCTGAAGGAACTCAATAAAGCCATGACCATTCTTCTCGTTTCGCATGATATCGGGACCATATCCCCATACATTAAAACCATTGCCTGTGTAAACCGCTACCTTCATTATCATACATCCAATGAGATCAGTGAAGAACAATTGAAAGTTTACAACTGCCCCATTGAGATCATTACCCATGGCAGGGTCCCCCACAGGGTTATGAAAGAACACAACCACTAATCGCATGGCCACACTACAACTGTTCAAATACGAATTTATTCAAAATGCATTCCTGGCTGCTTTGCTCATGTCTGTCACCTGCGGTATCATTGGGACTTACATTGTATCAAGGCGGATGGTTTTTATCAGTGGTGGAATTACCCATGCTTCGTTTGGAGGAGTGGGTATAGGATACTTCTTTGGCTTTCCACCGCTGGCAGGTGCCGCACTTTTTGCAGTTCTGGCTGCACTCACTACAGAAAACCTCACCAGGAGAAAAGTGATGCGAAACGATTCCATCATAGCCATCATGTGGTCGCTTGGCATGGCACTTGGAATCATTTTTGTATACCTTACACCTGGTTATGCTCCTAATCTGATGAGTTTCCTTTTTGGCAGTATCATCACAGTCTCGAAAACCGACCTGTGGCTGATGCTCATACTTGCAACAGTCGTTTCTGCCTTTTTTGTCATTCTGTTTAAACCAATTTTATTTATTGCATTTGATGAACAGTTTGCAAAAACACGGGGAATCCCGGTCATGCTTTTAAATTACCTGTTGATTATCCTGGTGGCGCTGACCATCGTGTTGAGTATTCGTATTGCCGGGATCATCCTGGTCCTTTCTGTACTTACAATTCCCCAGAATATTGCCAACCTTTTTACCAATCGTTTCGGCCGTATAATGATCGGTTCCATTGTCCTTGGATTTATCGCCTCAGTGGCGGGTCTGGTGATCTCCTACTACCTGGATCTCCCATCTGGTGCAACCATTATATTCTGTCTTGTGGTTATGTATATAGCCGCACGATTCATTAAAGTTGTTACATTTGGTGGGAGAAAACAGAAATAAAAAAGTGTGAACCAATGATTTTGAAGGAGAGTGTTGAATCGGCCTGGGAGAACCGGGATAACCTCAGGAGCAAGGAGGTACAGGAGATCATTTTTGAGGTAATTGAGCAGCTTGACCGAGGTATGCTGCGGGTAGCAGAAAAACAAAAAGGGGGATGGAAGGTAAACGACTGGATCAAAAAGGCCGTAATTTTATATTTCCCCATCAGGCAGATGGAAACCATTAAAGTCCCACCCTTTGAGTTTCATGATAAGATCCCGCTTAAAACCGGTTATAAACAAAAAGGTGTACGGGTGGTGCCTCATGCCATTGCCAGGTATGGCTCCTTCATATCAAAAGGGGTTATCTTAATGCCTTCTTACGTGAATATCGGAGCTTATGTAGATGAAGGGACCATGGTGGATACCTGGGCCACAGTTGGATCGTGTGCGCAGATCGGCAAGAATGTTCACCTCAGCGGAGGAGTGGGTATAGGTGGTGTACTGGAACCCGTACAGGCCGCACCGGTGATCATTGAGGACAATTGTTTTATTGGTTCACGCAGTATTGTTGTTGAAGGGGTCAGGGTCGAATCTGAAGCAGTGCTTGGAGCCAATGTGGTCATCACCAATTCCACGCGCATTATTGATGTTACGGGAGATCAGCCGGTTGAAATGAAAGGGGTGGTCCCTCCACGGTCGGTGGTTATCCCCGGTTCATATGTAAAATCCTTTCCGGCGGGAGATTACCAGGTGCCCTGTGCCCTGATTATTGGCAGGAGAAAACCTTCAACAGATCTTAAAACTTCCCTGAATGATGCATTAAGGGAATATAATGTTGCTGTATAATGCGGATTGGATTCGATGCAAAACGGGCCTTCAACAACTACAGTGGACTTGGCAACTACAGCAGGTATATTATTTCCAATATTTGCCGTTTCTATCCTGAAAATGAGTGCCTTCTTTATACTCCATCCATTGCAGATGAAGATCTCTTTCACGAACCGGAGGGGACAATCATCAAACGTCCCAGAACCTGGGTCGGAAAATATTCCAGATCATACTGGAGAAGTTTTCGCCTGACCCACTGGCTTGGTAATGATGCCGTTGACATATACCATGGGCTGAGCAATGAATTACCCTACGGGATTCACCGCACTGCGATCAAGTCGATTGTTACCATCCACGACCTGATCTTCCTTCAGCACCCTGAATTATATAAGCCATTCGACCGCTATATATATAAGAAAAAGGCACAATACGGTGCCAGGTTTGCCAGCAGGATCATTGCGGTCAGTGAACAGACCAAACAGGATATTATTCGTTTCCTGGAGGTGGATGAATCCCGCATCCGGGTCGTTTACCAGGGATGCCACAGGCAATTCTACAACCGGGTAAGTGAGGAATCCCTTCAGTACACCAGCCAGCAATTTGCACTTCCGGGTGAATACCTTTTATATGTTGGGACCATCGAAGAGAGGAAGAATCTGTTGAAGATTGTTGAAGCAATGAACCAGGGGAAAATCAATTTTCCCCTGGTTGTGGTTGGAAGAAAAACTGCATATTTCAACCAGGTAAAAAGCTATATCGAGAAACAAGGAATTAAGAACGTTCACTTTCTTGACCATGTTCATGGTTCTGATTTACCTGCCATTTACCAGGGATCTCGCGGTTTCATCTACCCATCTTCATATGAAGGTTTCGGGATACCAATCCTTGAGGCACTGAATTCAGGAATCCCGGTTATTACTTCTTCGGGTGGTTGTATGGAAGAGACTGCCGGAAAAGGAGGTTTGCTCATTAATCCCCTTGACAAAGAGGAAATGATCCATGCCATCAATCAGATTCTCGATGACTCTGCGTTAAGAGACCGGCTCATCCGCGAAGGAGGAGCACATGCCCTGAAATTCAGGGAAGAACAGACCATTCCTGCCCTGTACAACGTATACCTTGAAAGCAGGAATGATGGTTGAAGAAGTACGTAAGGCTGGAGATCATATAAAAAACGGTCGAATTATTCTCTACCCTACAGATACCATTTGGGGCATCGGTTGTGACGCCACCGATCCACGTGCCGTGCAAAAAGTATATAACATCAAGCAACGCTCCGACCGAAAAAGTATGTTGGTCCTGATGGACGGACCGATCATGCTTTCCCGATACCTG